>Ga0316224_1000446_pt1 | contig 58925 bp, 43 predicted proteins | sample TBH18013metaG_FD_206254 | JGI IMG/M metagenome (GOLD analysis project Ga0316224, IMG submission 206254) | Freshwater microbial communities from Trout Bog Lake, Wisconsin, USA - TBH18013 | ecosystem: Environmental > Aquatic > Freshwater > Lake > Hypolimnion/Profundal zone | place: USA: Wisconsin... | reverse complement strand
TTTAAAAACATCTCTCATGCCAAGTTTCATTGAAATTCCTGAAAATCGTCTCGATTGGAATTCGAGATGGTTGAAATAGGGAGGGCCAGTACGGTAGCCGGTGCGGTAGCCGGTGCGGTAGCCGATACGGTAGCCGGTACAACATCCGGAGCCGGAACCAGTGACACCCCCTGCTCCAGCGCAGCGCGCTCCTGTGCTGCCAGACTGCGTTGATAGCCGTCGCGTTGCTGCAAACGCTGCCAGTACGCGGTCACAGCCGGCGTGAACATCGCATCAAGTCCCAGATGCGAAGCCAGCAGCAGCGCATAACCAACCGATACGTCAGCGGCAGTAAATCGGTCGGCGCAGAGAAATTCGTGGCGGCTCAGTTGTGGCTCCAGGGTTCGCAGGCGTGCCAGAAACCATCTGGTGTAATCCTCAACCACCTGAGGCGACTGACGTGCTTGCGGCTCAAACCGGCCATAGCGCAACACGATGGTTTGCGGGAAGGTCAGCGTCGCTTCGCCAAAATGCAGGTAGTTCAAATAAGCGCCGAAATCGGTTTCCTGGACTTCCACGTGGAGCGAAGTTGGCCCCGAGCGTGAGGCCAGATACTCACACATCGCGGCAGATTCGGTCATTCTGGTTTGACCGTCGATGAGCGCCGGAACCGTGCCCAGCGGATTAATGGCCAGGTAGGATCTGTCATGAACCCGCGGCGGGAACGGCAGCATGTGTAATACATATGACAAACCGAGCTCTTCCATCATCCACAACGGACGAAACGAACGGGCGCTCATGCAATGATAAAGTGCAATCATGGTCACTCTCTGAACTGAAAAAGGCTGAGCGATTATATCCTCTGTTGATTTACCGCAAGGAATGAATCCCATTGTTTCCGAGTTTCACCTTTCGTTTACCGAATCGAGCAACTAACACAAATAAGTGAAGCCCAACGATGGACGACGCATGCCGGACATTAAAATTTGTTAATTGGCTTTATAACAATCGATACTGAAAACATACTGCGCCACGATCTCACCTATAAAAATTTACATTGATTACTGACGCCTGTACGAGGAAAAACATGAAATTCAACAATCTGCGAATTGCCACCAGACTTTGGCTTGCAATTGGCGTGATGGTATTGGTCCTGCTCGGATTAATGGTAACCAACAACATACTGGGCGCGAATTTGCAAAAACGCATGGATTCCCGCCTGACCGACCTGAACTTTCGTATCGGCATCGTTACGCGCTGGGCCGAACTGACCCAGACCAATGCGGTGCGAGCGCTCGCCGTGGCTGCCAGCACAGAGCCTCATATCGTGACGATGTTCAAAGCGCCGATGGCAGAAACCTCGGCCAAAATCAGCGAAACGCAAAAAGAGCTGGAGGCCATGAAGCTCGATGACACCGAAATTGCCCAACTGGCCAAAGTGGGCGAACTGCGTAAAACCGTATTTGAATTGCGGGCCAAAGCCAAAGCCAGAAAGGATGGCGGCAAACTGGATGAGGCGCTGAAAATACTGGATGCCGAATACGGTCCGGCCTCTGACGCCTATCTCAAGGCAATCCGCGAAACAGTCACGCTGGAAGAATCGTTGCGCGAGTCATTTCTGGCAGAAATTGCCAGGGCCAGAGAACATCTGAAATACACAGCGATTGGCACTGTTTTATTACTGCTCTTGGGTGTGCTGATTGGAACGACACTGTTGATTCGCGCTATCCGTCAACCGCTGGCACAGGCCGTCGATGCCGCTAACCGGATTGCCGATGGACGGCTTGATGTGAATGCCGGCGTTGAACGCCACGACGAATTTGGCGAACTGGCCGTTGCGCTCAACCGAATGATTACCAGAGTCTCCGGCATCGTTGCCACGGTGGGTGGCAATGCGGCGCTGGTTTCTCACGCGGGAAAAATTCAATACGCTCGCAGCCAGGAGCTTTCAGAACGCACCGAACAACAGGCCGCCAACGTCGAGCAGACTTCGGCGTCCATCAGTGAAATTGCAGATGCGGTAAAGAAAAATGCCGACATCGCGCATGCGGTCGATACCAAAACCACCGAAGTATGCAGTCTGGCCGAACATGGTGCGGCTTCAATGAAAACCTGCGTCGAACTCGTTAAGGTGATTCAAAAAAGTGCCGGCAAGATGAATGAAATCATCGGCGTCATCGACTCGCTGGCCTTTCAGACCAATATCCTGTCGCTGAATGCCGCGGTTGAAGCCGCGCGTGCCGGTGAATCTGGCCGCGGCTTTGCGGTTGTCGCCACGGAAGTGCGCACGCTGGCACAACGATCAGCGGCTTCCGCGCAGGAAATCCGTCATCTCATACACGAATCGGGTGAACAGGTCACCGCCAGTGTTGCCTCGATGCGCAAAACTGAACTGGCGATGGTCAGCATCATGACCGGCATTCACGGGGTGTCAGCCAGTGTTTCTCAGATTTCCAGTGAAAGCGCCCATCAAAGCGCAGGCATCAGCGAAATTTCGGCAGCAATGCGCCAGCTCGATGAAATTACCCAGAACAATGCCGGCATGGCCACAGCTGCAGTAGAAGAATCGAAACAGCTTGAATCGCGCGCCGAGCAGCTTTCGACGGCCATCGGTCTGTTCAAGTTGCAGCAGGGTTCGGCGCCGGAAGCAGTCGCACTGGTCAACCGCGCCATTGAGTTTCGCAAAAGCTGTGGGTCACGGCATACCTTTTTACGCGGCCTGACCGAAAAGTCCAACCACTTTTTTGATCGCGACATGTATGTGTTTGCGCTGGATGACAACGGTGCCTACGTGGCGTTCGGTGGCAATGAAAAAAAGGTCGGTACGCTGGTGCGGGACATACCGGGCATCGACGGTGATGCGTTACTGCACGCGATCATCAGGCAATGTGACAAGGGGTCGGGCTGGGTGGAATACAAGATTACCAACCCGGTATCAGGAAAAGTGCAGCTCAAGATGTCGTATGTTGAATTGGTCGATGGCGTTTACCTGGGCTGTGGGGTGTATTCATCACTGATGTAAGCATGAAAACAGGACCGGGAAATCGGTACAGTCAGCAATCCGGCTCAGCCCCGCTGACAGGATCTGTTATCCGGGGGGTTACCCGCCAAACACCTTGCGCAAATGTCCGTGCGCCGTAATTATTCCGGCTGATTCAAGGAACCGACGTGCCACATCAGGATTGTTAGCCAATTGTTGACTGTATATCTCCATTTTTGGATTGCTGAGGTTTTCTGATTTTTTTGAACCTCGCCTGGAACTACTTTTCGCAGACTTGATTGGCGCAAGCAACAGCTTATAAGATGATTTCAATGTGGACATCAAGTTCTCCTTTGAAGCGTGAATTTTACAATACTGATGATGGCATGGCATCTATACAAATCCAATATGTAAATTTTGGGAATTGCCCGAATTTTACGTTGGCCACTCAAGCACATGACACCTCGGATTTCCCCGATTTAAAATTGTCGCCTGCGTTGCAAGCCAGTTACTGTCCACAGTAAATACACGTATTTGCCCGCGCCCTCAAATCCGGTACTTTCTCCCGTGACGAAATGTATCCCGCACATTGATCCGAATTGAGGCGCCCATGATCCCGTTTCCAACTTCCTTCAAATTGCCTCCTCAGTTACCCTCCACTGCACCGACCCTGAGCCGCACTGAAACTTCTGTGCAGACCACGACCGGACCAGACCGGCTGTCGGCAGCGCCGTCCGGCATTCTCGACATGACCGCGCAATGGCTGTCAACTAAAGAGACGTGCAATTTGATGAGCGCGAGCAAACGTCATCATCAGTTCTTTACCGAGTATTACCAAAAAAGATTACAACCCTTTTATCCGCGCTCTTCGATGAAGCCGGCACAGGCTTACAACTGTCCGGAGATGCGTCGTGACCGATACCTTCCGCTGGATCGCGCGGGACGGACTTTTCTGGCCAGTCAGGACATCCATTTCCCACTGACCAAAGAGATTCAGAATGGCAAAATGACGGTCAGGCAGGCGACAGAATTTATCAGCAAACAACGGCAGTTTCTGAACGCCACCCTGACCGGCCCACGGCTGACCAAACGACAAAAGCAATATTTAAAAAATCCGCTGTTCGCAGAACATTTCCTTTCTGATCGCTGTGACATGGAAACGGCAATCAGGCTGGCGACTGGCCAAGGTTTATTTTGCAGTATGACGCTGCAGGGGCTGTTCCGCTCCGGCGACCTTTTGCCCACCGATCTGGAAGAAATATCCAACCCGGGATTTCAATTGCTGCATGACCCGTTGCTGTCTAACCTTTATCAGACCGGGTTGATCGGGAAACGGGAATTGCTGGAGTTAACCAAAAACCAGATTGAATCACTGCTGATCTGCCGCCCCGCGCTGCTCAGTAAAAAACTGGCGATGAAGGAAGTGCTGGCACTGACAGCGGAACAAATGCAGTCAATGCGTGTGGCAAAATTATTGGACCTGCTCTATGCCGAAAGGATCACACTTTCCGAAGCGCTCAAGCTCGCTCATGATTTATCCATCAGCAATTCCATGCAGGCCAGCGCCGGCCTGAAACTGGCCACCGTCGCAATCATGATCCCATTTCCGGAGCTGCCCGATTGCAGCCTGTACTTCAAACTGAAACCGCCGTTCTTGTCCGATTCTCCCGTACTGCTCAAACAGTTTCAGCTGCGCAAATTGTTGTCCAAAACACCGATCACGACAGTAACCAAGGCACTTGACACAGGCGGAGACCTGACATGGTTTGTGGAGTTTGGAAAAGTCATTCATCACCTGCACCCGAACGTCATCGTCCAGCATCTGGATACCTCCACGATGGCGCACCGCTGCATCTTCGCCAGGTTCGACGATGGGCTGGACAGCAACGGCGCCGAAGAGGCAGCCCTTGCCTATATCCAGTTATACATCAGCCTGGCCGGGAAGTTGGACAGCGAAGACTACCTGCTGGTAGTGCAACCGTTTTTGCAGGATGTCTTTGGCTGGATGGTAGCGGACGCATGCCGGCGCGACCATGGCGACATTATCGACCAGTGCAGCAAGGTCTTTACACTGGCACTGACCAAATGGATGTTAACTGCAAGGCCGCAAGCGCAGTTATGGGATCTGGTCATGCCGCAATTTAAACAACATTGCGCCGAACTGGATTTACTCAATTCCAGTGCCGAATGCTATTGCCTGATCTCGTTTGCCCGTTTGCTGTGCGCGATGAGTCTGATGCATAACGTGGAATTTTTCAAGTTCTGGGGCGCCGGCGATGACTATGACCGGCCTGAGGATGCCGATATGGAGGCACACGAATATCGACCTTATTTTATGCAGGCGCTGTACAGCCCGTTTAACCCTGTTGAATCCGGTGCCAGAATACTTGATTCGATTGCCGGCTATATCGATAAGCACCGCTAGTAGTCATAAATTTAAAAACTCAATTTTTATTCCGTCGTTACCATGCTGCCTGATTCCCGGTCAACCCGGTTTCCATTCGATTTTTTTAAACGGCTGCCTTATACACCCCTAATTTCAATCCAGCCGCATCAAGCACTGCCAATAAGGTTTTGAAGGTTGGATTGCCATTCGGTGAAAGCGCCCGGTACAGACTCTCGCGCGGAATGCCGGCGCGCTCGGCGACCGCTGCCATGCCCTGCGCTTCAGCAACATGCCGCAGTGCTGCCAGCAAAGCTTCACGTCCGCCTTCCAGGTTAACTTCATCGATCGCTGCAGCAAGATATTCATCGGCGAACGATGGATCGTCACGCAATAACTCCACCACTGTTTCATCATGCGGTCTGGATTTTTTACTCATGGTGCGTTCTCCTTTTCCAGTCTTTCAGATAGTCCAACGCAGTACCAATATCTGCCTGCTGTTTGCGTTTATCACCGCCAATGAGCAGCAGCACTATTCTTCCACCTGCCCGATTGTAATAGACCCGGTAACCTGGGCCACAATCAATGCGCAATTCCCACAGGCCAGCGCTGATCGGTTTGCAATCGCCGAAATTTCCAGACGCCAGACGCTGCAGCCTCGTTAATATTCTTGCCCTTGCTTGCCGGTCAGCCAATTTTGCCAGCCAGTCTTTGAAAGGGTCACGACCGTCTTCGGTTAAATAATCGATAAGTTGAATCATTTTGTGTGAATTATACGTTACAAATTTAAGAAATCAAGCTGTTTTTTTACCGCCCCTCATACAAAATCTCCGAAACAAACCGCTCGCCCGTGTGGCGGTCAAACCGGAACTGCACCACCACCTGGATGAGCGACCGGGCGTAGTCAATGATCTGAGATTGAGACAGGGGAATGCCGGCCCGCATGACCATGAGCGACAGGCGTTCATACATCATGGACGGACTGTTGGCATGGATGGTGGAGATCGAACCACCGGCACCGGTATTCAACAGTTCCAGATACGAATAAGCTTCTGCGCCGCGCAGCTCGCCCATGATGATCCGGTCAGCCGTCAGACGCAGCGACGCTTCCAGCAAATCAATTGCCGAGACGGCGGCTTCACCCTGCGCACCGCGTGAATACAGCAAATGCAAGCGGTTCGGCTGCCTGGGCATGAGCTCTCTGGCATCTTCGATCGTAATGATCCGTTCTTCCATGGGAATGAGTTTGAGCAGCGCATTGGCAAACGTGGTTTTGCCGGTATTGGTACCGGCTGAAATCATGATGTTCTTGTGCATGCGAATGGCCAGCTGTAAAAAACCGGACCAGTCCTGGGCCCGGAACATTTTCAGCAGATTTTTTTCTGTCGCTTCGCCCTGCACCGGACTGTTGATTTTGCAAAACGCGCCCTGGTCGTGATAATCCGGAATCGACAGGTCCAGCAGCGAAGGTTTGCGTATGCACAGCGCCATGGTCTGTTCGGCTACCGCCGGCGCGCGCACCGCCTGCACCCGGTAACCGCCGCGCAGGCTGTCATCGAGACCCTTGCTTAAATCGATGGGAATCGTGGCTGACAGTAACGGGTTGCGCCGGTCAGTGGTCTGACTGGTAAATGCCGCTGTTACATCGGTGAGAGATTTGAGCAGGGGCAGCGACAGCTCAGGCATCGCCACGGCTTCCATATAGCCTTTACCACGCCGGGCGATGAACAGTTCACCGGGGCGATTGACAGCGATTTCGGTGACGCCCGGGTCATCCAGATAAGGGCGCATGCAGGCCAGTTTGGCGCGGAACGAGGCAATCTGGGACATGACAGCTAGTCAAAAAAGTCAGCGGAGTCTGCAACTTTCCCGGCCGGATTTTCTGACTGAAGCAACCCAGAGAAATCAAGATCCCGATTCACAAAAATGCGAATGCGGGTGCCGGCCGGCACCGTCACGGTCGGTGGCATGTTGACATACGGTGCGAGCACCGATTGCGCCGTCTGCGCAGCGGCCTGCTGTACCGAAGTACGATACTGCGCAGCCGAATAATTTTGATAGTCGGGCGATACGGCCATATTGGCAGCGCCGGCACCGATAATCGACAGCAGCGCCGAAGTACCGAAAATTTCCGCGAAATGGGTATCGACCAGCCCGCCGGTGCCGGCACTGCCAAGCTGATCCGAGCCGGCACTGTCGAGCGCGACTTCAGACAGGGTGCCATCGGCATTGGCTACGCGCAGGGTATTCCAGATCGTGAACAGCCGATTCTGCCCTTTGCGCAGCTCGGCATTGTAAACACCGCACAGGCGCGATCCCCAGGGAATCAACACCCTGCGGCCCCGTTCGGCATACACATCGCGTTGCGTCAGGGCGCACACCATACCCGGCAAATCGGAAACGATGCGCGGCAGGATAACGGCTTCAATGATTTTTCCCTGCAAAATTTTATGCTCGGGATCACCAATGGCAGCGGCCTGACTGGAAGGCACCCCCTGACCGGAAGCGCCGAGCGCGAACGCGGTATTTTTATCTGACGCTGCCGGCGCACTCAGCGCCTGGGCTGCAGCTGGCCTGACCTGGGGAAGCTGCAGCTCCGGCAACAGCGCTGCACCTGCGCCAGCGCCAGCGCCACCGTCAGACGGATCGAGCGCTGACTTGAGCCGTGCTTCACGCAGGCTGCGCGCTTTTTCGGTGCGCTGCAAATCGAGTTGCTGTTGCAGCATTTTCAACGGATCACCCGGGCTGGCTGGCGCGGCAGGAAGGTCCGTCGGCACAGGTATTGCCGGATAGACCGGCCTGGGTTCCGTCTTGAACTCGGGCTTCAATTCAGGTACCGGTTTTCTTGGTGCGGCAGTCAAACGCGGCTCTGGTCCCTGCACGGGTGATTTTTGCGTTGAGGAAGCGATCCAGCCAGCCAGGCCGGTCACCAGCGCCAGCACGGCTGTAACCACATACGCATTCACTTTTGCAGTACGCCGGGTGGCAACGATCGACGCGTCCTCCTCGTGCATGGCGCCAGATTGTCCGTTATGTTGCGCCGGTGCAGCCTGCGTCATCCGCCATTCCCTCCGGCCAGGCCTGCGTTCTCAACACAAAGATGCGCCTGACCATTACGTAATACAAACCGACGGGCGATCCGTTCTGCGACCAGATACGCGCCATCACGATGCACATTGACACTGGATTCAGACCCGTCGCTTTCCAGAAAATAAATGGCCGGCAGGTCCGCCTGCCCGGCGAACTGAAAATACGTGAATGCACCGTCATCAAACACCCGCAGCAACGGTATGGCCGATTTATGGCCGGCCGCGGCATAGTTCAGGTTGAGGTCGGCCGGATTGACATTTTTCCCTGTCCGCTGTACCGATTTGTCGGCTGCCGCGCCAGTGCCCGTCCCGGCGTTCAGTTCCGGATATTTAAAGCGCACCATAAAAGTCATGTCGGTGTTGCTGCTGTCCAGTTTGAACAGATAGGTGTGCCGGTTGGTGACCACGGTCATGTTGCCGGACGCTTCCGGCTCCACCGGTTTCAGATACAGATGGTTTTCCCGGATCACGGTTTGCCAGGCAATCGAATCACCAAAGGTGCGGCCGGTAATGATTTCACCGGGAGCAAATTCGATGGTAGTGACGTATCCATAAGTGCCGATGATTTCGGTCACCTGATTCGGGTCATACAGAATCTGTTTGATGCGCTGGTCCGAACTCAGCCCCACCGGTTGCTTTGCTGCCGCGTCGCAAGCAGGCCACAGCGCAATACTGGAAATCAGAATGATGGCAGCCGTTTTTTTCATTGATTCCCTTTGCGATGTTTGAACATTCTTGCCCACCTCAGCGACTCAGTTTGAGATTCTTGCTGTAGGAGGTTGCCGCAAAGCCCAGCGGGTTTTCCCAGCGGTCGCCCAGCGCCAGTGGCTGAAACGAAAACGTGTGCCGCACCAGCGCCGTGAAATATTCCACTTTGGTTGCAGCGCCGGGCTTTTCGGTAATGCTTTGAAACTCCACCTGCCAGGCATTGGCGTCGAGCGGATTGATCGCGGTAATCTTCGGATAGCGGCGCGAGCCGGGCCCGATCAGGTAATACGGATTGTTCGGATTGTCCTTGGACGTTTCCTGATCATATTGCCGAGCCACGGCTTCAGTGGAATGCAGCCGGCACATATCGGCATAGTATTGACGCCAGGCCGGGTCGAACGTATTGCATACGGTAATAAACTCATGGATCTGATTTTCCACAAAACTGCTCATGGCGCTGATGGTTTCTCTGCTGACCACCTGCTGTTTGACAACATGGCCATTGGCATCGATGCTGCTCACTACCGGAATGACCGTGTGGATTTTTGCCAGTACAAAATTGGCGGCAATGGACAATGCCAGCAGTATCGCCAGCAGGACTATGCCCAGATACGCCCGGTCGCGCTCCTGCCTGACTTTGTTGGCGCCGCCCAGTACAGCCAGTTGCATGGCCGGATCATTTTTGAAGGTATGATTGTCTGCCATGGCCAGACGGATTTCAGCGTCGCGCATGGCTGGCAAACTTCATGGCCAGAGCTTCACCGGAGGATGCCGCACCGCTGGACAGATAGCCGGCCCACTCCCTGACCTGCAGCATGAACAGAACCAGCACCGCTTCAACGATGAACACGTTGGTGACAATATGGGATTGCGGTTTCAGGTCCGGGCGCGTCGTGATGATGCCGGCAGTCTGATTGATCTCCTGAATAAACTGGTCAAACGCCACAAAACCCAGTTTGACGATGGCCATGACCAAGATGTAGATCAGCGCAAAATCCAGCATTTTGCTCAGCCAGTTGATGCACCACTGGCGCGTGGCGTCAAACAGCGCAAAACCGATAAACAGCGGCAGCAGCAGCATGGTGATGGCCAGACCGATTTTGGACAGGGTCATGTAAAACAGGGCCACTGTCAGCAGCAGTGAATTGATCAGCAGTATCAGTACTCCCTCAATGATGGCATTCACCTGAAAGACATTGCTGGCGCGCAGAGTCTGTGAAATATGATCGGCATTCTTGAACAGGCCGCTGAGCAATTCGGTTGCCGGCTCTTCCTTGAGGATCGTCGCCGCAGCGTCATCCATGAAGGAAACAAACAGGTTATAAATCTGCGCGGCCAGTCCCCCCCAGTTCAGCACACCAAAGACCGACAGCGTCATGACGATTTTGGCCAGCATGTCGCGCCATTCCAGCGCAGCATAGCCGGCGAAGATTCTGTAGCCGAACAGGGCCCAGTAGAGAATCGCCGCATAATAGACCGGATTTGCCACGGCGCGTGCCACCCCGGGATAGACCCGATCCAGAAACAGGCGGGTAACACTGTCGGTCGCACCCAGAAATCCATCAATGGTCACCAGTTCCATGGCGCCGTTATCCTGCGGCCTGAACCGAATTCACCGGCTGAAAATCACAACCGGCACAGGGGGACTGATCGAATTTTCCGGAATTGCCCACGCAGCCGGTGACGGCCAGCAGCAGTATTAACTGCAACATACGCGCGTGCGTCATGGCGCACCCTGCCCATCACGCTGCCCATAACGCTGCTGATTCTGCGCTACCGCCTGATTTTGCTGGTTCAGCATGTTGGCCTGCAGATTCAGGTTCATCACACTCAGTTTGGCCAGGGCCGACTGCAGCAACCCGTTTTCAGCGGCAATCCGGCTTTGCAGGTCTGCAGCATCCTTGGTGTTGATGGTCTGGTCGATCTGCGTGGCCATGGCAGTCAGATTGTTTAAATTGGTCTGCACCTGCGCATACAGCGCCTGACCACCAGCCATGGCGGCCCGCACGGCATCAGTGCTTAACGTATAGCCGGACGCCTCCAGACTGTGGGGATATTGAAACAGTTCACGGGGCAGGGTCTTAATCTGGTTTTCAACATTTTGCTGCATGGTGTCGAAGGCCCCGTTTTTTTGCCGTGCTACCACGTCCTGCCAGGAACCCGGCACCACTGAAGCAGCACTGGCGGCATCCGTCAACCCGATTGCACCGCGACCATAGTGCCCGGTAACGGCGTCATATTGCTGGCTCAATTTGTTGAACTGGTCGCGCATGGATTTCAATTGCTCGGCCCACTTCGCCATGGATTCCACCTGATTCTGCAGCGCCTGAAAATCAGAGGTCACCGTCACCGGGATCTGGGCACGGGCCGGCAGCAATACCATGCTGCACAGGATCATAAAATTGATTGGGGACTTTAGCTGCATTATCGAACTCCTTAACCGTTGTGGGCCACGCTGTGGCCAAGATTGTGGGTGCGTTCCTGCAGGGAACGCTGCATGAAAACCGGTACCCACTGTTGCGGGTCGCGGGTACCCAGTTCCTCGGTGATACGTTCCATCAGGGCCACGCCGCGGTCATTGGAAGACAGAACCGGAATAAATTCAGGCAGGTCACTCAAATCAAACTGTGCCTTGACGGATTCGCTGCCGCGCTTGATGATGAATTTGCGTGACTTTACGTTGTCGAGCAAAAACTGGAATTCGTTTTCCGTGTTGTGCAGCCGGTCAACAAACTCTTCACGCACATACTTGTCATTGGGCAGATATATTTTGGTGACGGTCTGCTTCTGTATCGAATCGGTTTCGCAATACAGATATTTGGCGTCCGGGGTCACGAAGACCAGAATCCCATTCTTGCGCCGGATCTGCATGATGTAGGCATCAATTTTTTCACGCCAGTAAGCATGTTTCACCAGATTCTGGCCCTCTTCAAGCACCAGAATAAATGGTTGACCATCCATGGCCTGCTCGATGCGGTGAAACGGATAGCTCAGCACCACCGGCAGTTCAGGTCTGGCATTGCCGTCCTTGATCAGTTGCTGCATTTCAAAGCAGTAATGCCGACACGCGCAGAGATCGAACTGGTCTTCCTCGTTATCGAACACGCCCCGGTTCGCACCCATGACGCCATTGGCACCGTGCCAGATGGCCATGTCCCGCTCCAGTTCGGTACCGGAGCCAAAGCACCACGAAAGATTGCGCAAACGCCGGTCGGCCGGATCGGCAAACAGGTAATTTTCATCGACCGCTTTTTTGAAGATCCGGATATCTTCGGGGCTGACCCTGGCACCATAACAGGACCGCATCAAGGTCAGCAGCTCGACCAGATAGCTGCGGTTGTCAGGGGTATCGGGAAGACGGAAAGGATTCCAGCCACTTTGCCCCAGTACCGACAGCGTGGTGTGCACGCCGCCCATGGCGGCCATGAATACTTTGGCCCCGTGCCGGTTATCAAACCAGAACACGCGCGGACTGGCTTTGTCGGCCATGGCGATCAGGGCGGACAGCAGGGTGGTCTTGCCGGAACCGGTGTCGGCCGTAATGGCAGTATGGCCGGCCACCATGCCATCCATTTCGCGGTGAAAATTGAAATGATAGGGTGTGCGGCTTTCGGTTTCGAAAGACATGATGGCCGGCCCCCACAGGTTGCCGGCGATTTTACCTTTGGCAAAATTATGCAGCGACGCAAAGCCGGCAAAATTGGCCGATTTGATTTTGCCGCGACGGGCAATAAAATGTTGCGCCTGCCCCGGCAGTTGCGACCAAAAGAAGGCTTCAACGGCAAACTGTTCCCGTACCGCTTTGACGCCGAGCCCGACAAACGCCTTTTTGAGATGACCGACTGCCGTATCCAGCTCTGCAATGGTTTTGCTGCGGCCCTGGGCGCACACATGCACCAGCATGGTCAGATGATGCAGACCGTTGACCGAACGCCCGCGACTCAGATCCTGCAGCCCCTGTTTCAATTCTTCCTGGTCTTCCCCGGCAAACCCTTCCCGATCATTGATGCTGATCCGGCGTTTTTCCAGCTTCATGTCCGCTTCGGCGTGTATCCGGTCGGTATAGAAAAATGATTGGGTAATGATGAATTCAACCGGCAACTTCAAAAATTCTTCCAGCATTCCCGAGGAGGTTCTGGACGGCCATTCGGCCATGCTGACCACAGCCGCGACCCGGCTGCCGGCGAGGCCCTGCACCTCCATCAGATTGCTGATGCCATTGAAATTGAGCCGGGAAACAGCCAGTGTTTTATCCAGCGGCATGGCCGTCACCGGCACGCGCTCCTGTTCCAGATTAACCAGATAATGAAAAAATTCGGCAGGTTCGGAATACGCCTGCCCACCACCGCGCTGAATCGACAGACGTTTGGCACCATAATCGGCCAGCGTATCAAGCAGCACCTGCGCGGCTTCATAAATGCCTTTGGCCTGCGCTTCGTAACGGTCCAGGTCAGACTGGGTGATTTTCTGGCCGGAAAAGGCGCCGGCAATCCGGTCTATCAGGCCGGGTGCGCCCTGCCGGAATGGATTGCAGACGATGGAAATATAGATTTCATTGATATAAAAACTTTTATTTTCATAGCGCGCGCGCCAGGCCGCATTGAAGTACCTGGCAAACCAGGTCTGGCCTTCGCCTTCCGGATAGCTGTGCATTTTCCTGCGGATCAAATGCACATACAGCCCGCGATCGCTGCTGGCAATCGAACGCAGTGCGGTATTGCGGCGCTGCTCAAACTGTCTGATCTGTTGTGCCGTGAGCGATTCAAAATTCAACCCATCGATCCTGATTACCTGCACCAGACCGTCATCTTTGGTCATGACGGTGCTGTCGTCATAATGAACGGTATAGGGAATCATGTCGCTCAGCGGCATTTCATCTGCGTCTTCCCGGATACCCCTGGGCGCAGGTATCGACAGCGACACATCAAACTGCTTTTTGAAAAAATCAGCGAGGCGCATAGCTGCGACACCTCCAGTAGCGTTTGTTCAGGCATATTTTGAGGTGGGTGTACGATTCAAAAATACCAAACAGATACACATCTTTCAGACACACCAGATAGGCGATCAACAGGAACAGTGGAATCAGTGCAAAGAACCAGACCGATCTGGTTACCATGGCGGCCATGCCCGGCACCAAAAAACTCGCACCGATACTGCTGAAGGTCAACCCGCCGAGCATGGACGGTCTGGTCATCGACAGCACCAGATTTTCCTCCATGTCCATTGTCTGGGGTTGCTGCATCAGGCGATGCTCCCTGCGTGACTTTTCAGATCGCTGACGATGTTCGGCGCGAAAAATACCAGCCCGATACCCAATCCCCAGCCACCCAGCTCCATGAGATCGATGCGCCCGGTCTTCCAGCGATAACCCTGGATTGCCAACGTAATGATGCCGATGTAATAGCCCCACTCCAAAATCAGCAGATTGGCGATGCTGCGCAGAAAATCGGTCACGCCACTGAGCGGGCTGGCATCGGCCGCCCAGGCAAATTCAGGGAACAGGATTGCAGACAGGAATGACATCGCAGCCAGAAGATCCAATGCCCTGATCAGGCAATCTGGCCCGGCTTTATTGCACGCTGCTGGTGTTGACTTGTGTATCGGCATGAAATCCACCCTTTCAAATTCAAACTGGAGTTGTGCCAGTCTTATTGAATTCGTCTGGAAAACCAATAAGGTAAATTTCTTTGCATATTGTTGATATTGCGATAGATTTGGAGGGATTTATTGCGCTGCGATTTCCATTTTTTAGCGAAGGTTATGAAAAACAAGTCTGTGCTACTTTTGTATTGCAGCATCTGCCTGCATGCCGGCGCTGACTGCTTTGATGACGCGGCCGCCTGGCAGGGCGTGCATGCCGGCGTACTGCGCGCCATCGCGCTGCAGGAAAACCGCCGCTGCGATGCCACCATTCATGTCAACAAAAACGGCACGACCGATATCGGCTGCATGCAGATCAATTCCGTGCACCTGCCGGAATTGGCCACGTTCAGAATTACACAAAAAAATCTGCTCGATCCCTGCACCAATATTTTTGTCGGCGCCCGGCATTACAAAAAGATGGTACTGAAGTATGGCAATACCTGGACTGCAGTGGGCGCGTATCACAGCGAGAATCCGAAATTCCGGGATCCTTATGCGCGCAGTGTGGCCCTGATTTTCAAAAGACTGTTGATGGCTGACTCAACTGCTCCCCTGCCGGCGGTAAAAGGACATTGAGACTTATTCCATCCATGAAAATTCGTTTTTGCAAACCAACGGAGCTCAGCTCTTGCTCACGCTCGCTGGGCAATGCGCAATTGCCACATATAATCAAAAAATATGTGGCAACAATGGGAAATATGACGACCACCAAACCTCTTTAATTCCATCCCAGCCTACGCACTCCGTACTTTCAATCGAAAGATTTCAACTTGACTGACTAATAGACCTACTGTGTCATGAATGGCGACCCCGTAGGCTGGGATGCAATCGTAGGCTGGGATGCGTCGTAGGCTGGGATGCAATCCCAGCATTTCAACCGTTGATGCTGGGATTTCATCCCAGCCTACGACGCATCCCAGCCTACGACGCATCCCAGCCTACGTCCGTCATGATAACGACGCAATAAAAATTAAGTTTTTAGCTTCATGACACAGTAGGACTAGTTCCTGCAGGTAAAAAACCCATTCAGCGTCAACCGCCCCTGCTGCGGATCGGCGCTCAGCAGTTCAGGCTGCGTAATATGCGCGGAGTGGAAGATGGTGCCATCGTAAAAAATGACCCGGTTCCACAGGGGGGGAATGGTGCAGAACAGTTCAAACTCAGCGTTCGATTCGGTGATGTAACTTTGCTGTGACGTGACAGGTGCGGGAAAATTATCGCTTTTTTCAGCTCTGCGACGGTAGAAGCTGGTGCCGCCCAGCGCCGGATTGTTAAACAGATACAGTACTGACGCCACCACACAGTGTTGCGGATTGTCGGACAGCTGATCCTGATGGCAGATCAGCTGATTGGCAGCCAGTTCCTGCGGTTGCAACGTAATCATGGACAGGCGGCTGTACATGCTGACCGTACGCCTGGCAGCGAGATGCTTTCTGATATTGAGAATAAAAAAATCATTCAGCCGCGCCGAAAAATCGTCGGGCATCTGATATTCAATCCCGGGGTAGGCATTTCTGGCCGGGGCAGAAAAATTGCTGCGCTCTCTGCCGGCCAGATCAGGCAGAGAATGTGGATCGCACAGAAAGTTATCGATCACCACACAGGGCTTGCAGCCGGGCAGATCCACCAGCATGATTCTGGGATTGGGGTTGAATAAGGTCACGGCACTCCCGGGCTGTTTATTTTGGATTTCCCCGCCAGGCGACTATTTCAATGCTACCGCATGCCCATGCATATCCAGTACGCTGTCCGGCAGAGTCACCTTCACGCTTGATGCATGCCGGTCATCGGCACTGTGCGCAAGCATGACATTGTAACTGCCCTGATGCACATGCCAGGATTTGTTTTTGGTCTCGTACATGGCCAAAAGACGCGGATCGATCGTCAGTGTCACCGCTTTGCTCTGCCCGGCTTCCAGTTCAACCTTATCCCAGCCGGCCAGACGTTTCGGTGCTTCCCAGGCTGCGTTCTGCGGCCCCACATAAATTTGCGGCACGGCTTTGCCGGCCAGTGTGCCGGTATTGGTCACTGTAAAACTGATCTGGCACTGAACCTGGTGGCACTGCGCGGATAAATCCGAATAGGTGAAATCGGTGTAGGACAGTCCATAACCAAAGGCAAACAGCGCATGCTCATGATGCAGATCCAGCCATTTATAGCCAACAGCCGCACTTTCGGGGTAGCTGACTTCAAATCGCACTTCTTCATGGGCACGGTCGCCATCCAGCACTTTTCTGACCAGTTGCGCATCCGACCTGAGAATACTGGCCGGCAAATGACCGGACGGATTCACCTGGCCAAACAGAATTCGTGCAATCGCTTCTCCGCCACTCGTGCCCGGGTACCAGGCTTGCAGCACCGCTGCCGGTTTTTTGATCCATGGCATGGTCACCGGTCCGCCGGTTTCCAGGACCACAACCGTGTTGTGATTGGCGCGGCTGATTTTGCCAATCAGGGCGTCCTGATTGCCGGGCAGGCCGGTGCCGAGCGCATCCTGGGCTTCACCGACCCACTGTTCAGCAAATACGATCACCACGTCAGAGCTGGCCGCCAGCCGTGCGGCGGTCTTGGGGTCGGTGCCATCGTTGTAGGTCACTTGCGCCTCGGGAGCGAGCGCCTGAATCTGTTTCATGGGTGACGAAGGGAAAAACGTTTTCGGACCCGGCCAGCTGGTGGGTTCGAGCCCCTTGACTGCCATGCCACCTACCGGATAGACCTGGGAAGAGCCGCCGCCGGACAGCACGCCGACATCGGCATGTGTTCCAACCAGCAGAATTTTCTGATGACCTGATTTCAACGGCAGCAGATGATGGTCATTCTTCAACAGTACCATGGCTTCTTCGGCGTCACTGCGCGTGACCAGTCCATGGGCTGCAAAATCGATAGGCTGATTTTCCTGAACCGGATTGTCGACGACGCCTTTGGCAAACATGCTGCGCAAAATGCGATGCACCATGTCGTCCAGCCTGGCCTGTTTCACAGCGCCTGATTGCAGTGCGCCAGCCAGTTCTTCTCTGAAATAAGGCTGGTCATCGAACTCGAAACCGGATTCCTGATCCAGTCCGTTATTGGCCGCCATGGCAGCGCTGTGGGTTGCACCCCAGTCCGACATCACGTAGCCGCCGTAACCCCAATCCGTTTTAAGCACGTCATTCAGCAGGAAACTGTTTTCGCAGGCATAAACCCCATTGACCCGGTTATACGCACACATCACAGAACCCGGGTTGGCCTGTTCAATCACGAACTGCATGGCCAGCAGATCGGACATGCGAAAACCGGCTTCATCAATGTTGGCATTCAACACAAAGCGCCCGGTTTCCTGATCATTGAGGGCATAGTGCTTCATGGTGGAGATAATATGATTCGATTCAATCCCCCTGATTTCCTGCGCCACGATCGTTCCGGCCAGCAGCGGATCTTCACCGCCATATTCAAAATTGCGGCCGTTACGCGGTTCGCGCAGCAGATTGACACCACCGGCGAGCATGACATTGAAACCGGACGCGCGTGCTTCTGCGCCGATCATTGCGCCACCCTGAAACGCCAGCTGTTTATTCCAGGTCGCCGCAGTCGCAATGCCGGAAGGCAGTGACGTGCGTTCACGCGGGGTGAGCTTGCCGGTGCCCTGAGTGGCCACGCCAACGCCGGCATCGGTTTCGAACTGGGCCGGAATGCCCAGTCGCGGTATGCCTTCAACAAAACCGGCTGAAAAGTCCAATGATTGCGGATGTCGTTTCAACCCTTTGTCGACCCGGTCCGAACCAAAATAGCCGAACACCATTTTCAGTTTTTCTTCCTGTGTCATCTGTGCCAGAACCAGAGCGCTGCGCTGATCGGCAGTTAACGCCGTATTGGACCAGGCAAAAGGAGCAGGACCTGTTTCTGTTGGTGCGGCATGGCCATCCACCATACAGAATGTGCCGGCGATGATGATTGCAAGAGTGTTCAGGCGGATAGTGCGCATATCAATATTCCCTTATTTGAGTTGGGCGTGGGCTGGGATGCAATCATGTGCTTTGTTTGATGCAATGAAACCGCGATACCACAGTGCGCTGTTTTTCAGTGTGCGCTGCTGCGTCGCATAATCCACGTAAATCAGTCCAAACCGTTTGGCATAACCGGAGTTCCATTCGTAATTGTCCATCAGGCTCCAGTAAAAATAACCTCTGACATCCACACCCTGCTCCATTGCTTCGGCCAGCGCATTCAGATGCAGTTTTACATAGGTAATGCGTTCCTGATCATTGACCACGCCGTCGCTCACCCTGTCAGCAACGGCAATGCCATTTTCAGTAATGTAAATCGGTGGCAGTGCATACTCTTTCTTCAGACCGACCAGCAGATCGGTCAGCCCCTGCGGATAATTTTCCCAGCCCATATCGCTGAAGCCCAGCTTGCCTTCCGGCGCAACCTTGGGTGTGGCGGCACTGCAGAACGCCCGGGTGTAATAGTTCACACCCAAAAAATCGATGGGTTGCTGAATATCGTTAAAATCATTTTCATGGATAACAAGATCCTCCCGGTCACTTTGCTGCATGGCCAGTTCGGGATATCTCCCTTTGAAAATCGGATCCATATACCATTGCACTGACCTGGCATATTCCAGTCTGGCCAAATCGATATCGGCCTGCGACCCGGTTGCCGGCATGGCTGTCCACTGATTCAGGACGATGCCGAGTTGTGCCGTGCAGTTGACCGCACGCATGGCCTGCATTGCCAGACCGTGTGACAGCAGCAGATGGTGCGACACCTGCACCGCTGCCTTCGGGTCGGCCATGCCGGGGGCGAACTGCCCGATGCCATGACCCAGATTGGCGGTGCACCATGGTTCATTATGGGTGGCGATGGTAGCGACCCGATTGCCAAAGCGGCGCGCCACTTCGGCGGCGTATTCGGCAAAATAAACGGTGGTATCGCGGTTGAGCCAGCCACCCTGATCCTGCAGCGCCTGAGGCAAATCCCAGTGGTACAGCGTGACATGAATGCTGATATTTTTTGCAGCCAGGCTGTCAATCAGACGAGTATAGAAATCAAAGCCGGCTTCATTCCAGGCACCTGAACCCAGCGGCTGCACGCGCGGCCAGGCAATCGAAAACCGGTAGGAGTCGGCATTGAGGCCGGCGATGATATCGACATCTTCGCGGTAACGATGGTAATGATCACAGGCGACGTCGCCGGTGCTGCCATCGATGATTTTGCCGGGCGTGTGAGAAAAGGTATCCCAGATGGACGGCCCGCGTCCATCGGTTTGCGCTGCACCTTCGATCTGGTACGCGCTGGTGGCAACACCCCAGGAAAAAGTCTTCGGAAAGGCGCGGCTGACTATGCTGTCTGGTTCAGTAGTTGACATAAATGTGCTGGTAATGTTGCGGTGACTAACCCGGTTGGGAACTGAGTGGCGACGCCGGGGCCGGGACGATTTTTTCTTTGAGATGAAACGGCGCAAACCAGGTGACCAGAAAGGACGGTATGGTTGCAGCCATGACGAACGCGAAATAATTGACATACCCCAGCAGCTGCTGAAGATGTCCGCTGACGATACCGGTGAGCATCATGCACAGGCCCATCAAGCCGGTACCGAATGCGTAATGGGTGGTGGTGTATTTGCCGGGTGCGAGTTGCTGCATCAGATAGATCATGAAGCCGACCGAACCGAAACCGAAAAAGAATTTTTCGACGGCCACGCCGGCGCTGATGACGAGCAGATCGGTGGGCTGATAAATGCTCAGCAGCAGAAAGGTTACGTTCGGAATATTCACCGCGCAACACAGAATAAAAAGGGAGGGCTGCAATCCTTTGCGCGCTACATAAATACCCCCCAACAAGGAGCCTGCCAGTACGGCGATCAGGCCGTAGGTGCCGTAAATAATACCCAGCAATTCATTGGACAGTCCCAGACCGCCCTGAGCGACCGGATCGACCATAAAGAATGGACCGATTTTTTCCAGAAAGCCGATACTGAGCCGGAACAGGAAGGCAAACGCAATCATGGTCCAGACATCTTTTTTCTGAAAAAACGTCACGAAAGAATCTTTCAGAATCAGCCAGGCACCCGGGACCGAGGTCGGGGCATTCTGCGCGCGCTCACCGTCCGGCATGACTCTGCTGTGCCAGGCCGCCAGCACCAGAGTGGCCACACCAACGATGAAAAAGATCACGCGCCAGGATTGGGCCCAGTCCGGTCCAAACACGGTCGGATCATGATGGAAATAATGGGTGTGCAGCCAGCCACTCAGATACACCAGACCACCGGAGGCAACGATAGGGCCGATATTCCACGACAGGCTCTGGATACCGCAATACAGGGACTGGGTTTTATTGTCGAGAGACGTCACGTACACGCCATCCGATGCAATATCCTGCGTCGCGCCAACAAACGACAGAATCCAGAAAGCAATCAGCAGCAGTGCAATCCCATTGGGCAGCGCCATCATCAGCGATGCTGCAATGAACCCCACGCCGAGCGCAACCTGCGTGCAGATGACGAAAAACTTTTTGGTGCGCACCATTTCCACGATCGACGCATACAGGGGCTTGATGGTGTAGGCAAGAATCAGATAGCTGGCATATTCCGCAGCGCGTCCGTTATCCATACCCAGATTTTTGAACATGATGGCTGACACGGAGGTCAGTGTGACGTAAGTCAGTGCCATCGTGAAATAGCCGGACGGCACCCAGAACAGGGGTGATTTACTCTGTGGAGCAGCACGCATGTGGTTTGTCTCTTGTATTAGTTTTTGCTGCAATCAGTCCATCTTGGGACTGGCTGGATGACTATACTGTCAGTTTTTTCCGCTTCGCTTTTCACAAAAAAAAATGATGAAAACGTTGTCAGGAAAATTGATAATAACCGTGCGTTTAAGAACAAGTCAATCGAAAATACCAAATTAATTTTTATTTCGAACTAATTGTGAAATATTCCTGACAGGGCGCGCAGAACGCAGAATGATGCACTGCAAAATAAAGATATTCAACAGTTAATCTTATTGCGCAATCAGACGGGTATTTACAACAATAAGCGACAAACATTTTTCAAATATCCGGTTTTATGGACTGATTTAGTTTTTTGCTTGCACAAATTCGCATGAAACCATATATTCGGCACACTGACAATCTTATAAAAACTGTTTCATGCAAAACAGATCCTTCAATTTCCATCATCCAATCGCATTCTGGCTGGGCTGCCTGGCTATCATCGGCGGCGTTCTGGCGCATCTCCCGATGTTTATCTGCTCTGCCAGCATGGGGTATCGCATGGCCGGCATGGAAATGGATGCCACCATGCTGTTTGGCATGGCACTGATTCCGGCCGGCCTGTTGCTGTCAGCCTATGGCCTGCTGCCCCGCATGGAACAGAGCAGACGAGGTCAGCGCGGCACAAACCTGTTGATCCATTTTTCTGAACAATCCGGTTTGCATGCCGAACACTGGAAGCTGGTCTTTATTCTGTTCATCGCGCTGGCAGTGGATGTCTTAAAGCCGGCCACGCTGGGCTTCGTCATGCCGGGCATGTCGGCCGAATATGGCATTTCGAAACAGACTGCCGGGTGGCTGCCGCTGATTGCACTGACAGGAACGACCGTGGGTTCCATAGTCTGGGGACGCATTGCCGATGTCTTTGGCAGGCGCAGCGCCATTATGCTTTCGGCGCTGATGTTTATCGGCACTGCGATCTGTGGCGCCATGCCGTCGTTCAACTGGAATCTCGTCATGTGTTTCCTCATGGGCGCGTCTGCCGGAGGCTTGCTGCCCATTACCTTCACCCTCATGGCGGAAATGATCCCGACCGCACATCGCGGCTGGCTGCTGGTTGCGCTGGGCGGTTTTGGCACATCGGCCGGTTATCTGCTGGCTGCCGAGTCAGCCGCCCTGCTGGAGCCTTTATTCAGCTGGCGGGTGCTGTGGCTGCTCGGTCTGCCTACCGGCGCTGTCATCATTATCCTGAACCGATACATCCCTGAATCACCGCGCTTTCTGATCAATGCCGGACTGAATGATCAGGCCAGAGCGGTGCTGCAGAAATATTGCGGCAGCCTGGTGTCTGACCAGCCATTCCGCTCTGCAGAATACGTGCAACCGGCGCACGCCACCAGGGAACTCTTCACCGGCCCGCACGGCACCATCACCCTGGGGTTGATCGTATGCGGCATCGCCTGGGGACTGCTCAATTTTGGCTTTTTGCTGTGGTTGCCCAGCAATCTGCGCAGTCTGAATATGGATGCCAATACGACCAGTCATTTGCTGGCGCATTCAGCCATGCTGGCGCTGCCCGGCATCCTGCTGGTGATCTGGCTGTATTACCGATGGAGCAGCATCAAGACACTGATTCTTTTTATCGTGTTCAGCAGCGCTTCGCTGCTGGCCTTTTATCTGCTGGGTACCCTCGGCATTCATTCGGCCACGTCCATTACCATCGCAACGGCATCGCTGCTCATCAGTTCCAGTGGAGTCATTGCCATGCTGATTCCGTATGCAGCCGAAATATATCCGGTCTATCTGCGCGCTACCGGCTCGGGGCTGATTGCCGCGGCGTCCAAATTTGGCGGCATCCTGGGTGCGGCCTGCGGGGTACTGGGATTATTCAACAATATGACGTTTTCAGCCCTGTTCATTGCAATCCCGATGTTTCTGTCTGCGCTGCTGCTCAGACGCAGCGGCATCGATACGCGCGGACAGAATCTGGAAGAAATTCAGCAAAACATCAACGCAACAATGGACAATCCCATCGATGCAGGGCTGAGATCATAAGCACCTGAGCATACAAAAAAATAAGCCAGATAAAAACATTTGGAGACAGACAATGAGTTTCAAACGCAGACATTTTTTGTCGACGATCGGCAGCTTCGCCGTGTCAACAGCATTACCCGCCACAGTATGGGCAGTGGGCAGCGCACTGCCGCTGTATAAAAATCCGGGTGCGGCCTCTGACGCCCGGGTCAATGATCTGTTACACCGCATGACGCTGGAAGAAAAGGTCATGCAGCTGCAGTGCGTGTGGCAACACAAGGATGCCATACAGGACAGTAGCAGTGCCTTTTCTGCTGAACGGGCCATGGCACGCTATCCGCATGGACTGGGCATGATGGCGCGTCCATCGGACCGACAGCTCGGTGCAGCAGGGGCCGCCGGAGACAGCGGCGCCGTCGTCAACCGCAATGCCCTTGAAACTGCCACCTATACCAACGCCGTGCAAAAATGGGCGGTGGAACAAACCCGTCTTGGTATTCCGCTGTTCATGCACGAAGAAGCGCTGCACGGTTACGTCGCCGTGGATGCGACCTGCTTTCCGCAGGCCATCGGACTGGCTTCTTCGTTCGACCCGGACATGGTGACGGAAATTTTCAGTGTGGCAGCACGGGAAATGCGTGCCCGCGGCACCAATCTGGCGCTCGCACCGGTAGTTGATGTGGCGCGCGAACCGCGCTGGGGCCGCATTGAAGAAACCTACGGCGAAGACCCGGTATTGTGTGGCGCAATCGGCAAAGCGGCCGTGCGCGGTTTCATGGGTGACACCATGCCGCTGAAAGCCAACAAGGTACTGGCCACGCTCAAACATCTGACCGGACATGGCCAGCCCGAGGGCGGCACCAATATTGGTCCGGCCAACGTCGGCGAACGCAATCTGCGCGAAGATTTTTTTCCGCCGTTCGAAAAAATTATTCGTGAAACCAATATCAGTGCGGTCATGCCCTCGTATAACGAAATCGACGGCATCCCTTCCCATGCCAATCGCTGGATGCTCACCAAAGTCATGCGTGAAGAGTGGGGCTTCAAAGGCATGGTGGTGTCGGACTACTTTGCCATCAATGAATTAATCACCCGCCACAAACTGGTTGCCAATCCGACCGAAGCCGCATTGAAGGCATTCAGGGCCGGCGTTGATGTGGAAACGCCCGATGGTCTGGCGTACGAAAAACTGGCTGAACTGGTCCGCGCCCAACGCCTGTCGGAACAGGACATTGACGTTGCGGTGCGTCGCGTGCTGAAACTGAAATTCGAATCAGGACTGTTTGAACAGCCTTATGTTGATGCATCAAGGGCCGACAGTCTGACTGCAACCCCGGACGCGATTGCGCTGGCGCGGCGTGCCGCAACCCGCAGTGCCATCCTGCTCAAAAACACCAATAACCTGCTTCCTTTGCAGGCAGCCAAAGTGGGCCGCATGCTGCTGCTCGGCACCCACGCCAAAGATTGCCCGATAGGCGGTTACTCCAGCACCCCGCGCCATGTGGTCTCGGTTTACGAAGGGCTGCAGGCAGAGGCGCAGCGCGCCGGTTTTGTGCTGGACTATGCCGAAGGCGTGCGTCTGACTGAAGGACATGTCTGGGGCGAAGATGAAATCCGCTTTACGCTGCCGGAAGTCAATGCCCGACTCATCGCCGCTGCGGTGGAAGAGGCCCGGACAGCCGATACGATCGTCATGGTGCTGGGCGACAATGAACAGACCAGCCGCGAAGCCTGGGCCGACAATCATCTGGGTGACAGGAACAGTCTGGACCTGATCGGGCAGCAGAATGCGCTGGCCAAAGCCATTTTTGATCTCGGCAAACCCACCATCGTGTTACTTCTCAATGGCCGTCCACTGTCGGTCAACCTGCTGGCCGATCGCGCCAATGCCTTGATCGAGGGCTGGTATATGGGTCAGCAAACCGGGCATGCGGTGGCCGATCTGCTGTTTGGTCGCGCCAATCCGGGCGGAAAGCTGCCTGTCTCGATCGCGCAGAATGTGGGACAGCTACCCATTTTCTACAATTACAAACCGAGTGCGCGGCGCGGTTATCTGGATGGGTCAACCAAACCGCTGTATCCGTTTGGGTTCGGTCTGAGTTACACCACGTTTGCCGTATCCGCACCGCGTCTGGCACGCGTAAAAATGGGCGTCAATGACAGCACACAGGTTACCGTCGACGTCACCAATACCGGGGCAGTCGGCGGTGATGAAGTGGTGCAGATCTACATACGCGATGACGTCAGTTCGGTCACACGCCCCATACTGGAATTGAAGGCCTTCAAACGCATTGGATTGCAGCCAGGCGAATCAAAGACCCTCAGTTTTGACATCCGGCCTGCCGATCTGTGGTTCTATAACGCCGACATGAAACGGGTGGTCGAACCCGGCACCTTCACGATTTTTGCCGGAACCAGCAGCGTGGATCTGAAACCGGTCACGCTCACGGTGGTCGGATAACAGCAATGCCAGATCAGGATCGCCTTTACACCTTGCGCAACGCGCAGGGCATGCAACTGACCATCAGCGAACGCGGTGCGGCCCTGATTTCATGGCTCACGCCGGATCGCAACGGACACGTTGCCGATATCCTGCTGGGTTATCCCGATGCACGCAGTTATGTTGACAACCCGGACTATTTCGGTGCCATCGTCGGACGCTGGGCCAACCGCATCAAAAACGGCAGCTTCCTGCTGGATGGAAAACGGCAGCAGGTCGACACCAATGACCGGGGCAATCACCTGCATGGCGGCTCTCACGGTTTTTATCAGGCACACTGGCAGGCAGCCAGGACCGAAACCGGGTTGACATGCAGTCTGCGTTCACCGGATGGTGATGCCGGTTTTTCCGGCAATCTGGACGTGCAGGTGCATTATCAGTTACTGGATGACGGCAGTCTGAAGATAGAGTACGAAGCGGTGAGCGATGCCCCCACGGCGCTCAATCTGACGTCGCATCCGTATTTCAATCTGAACGGGCGCAGTGCGGGAACAGCCTCGCACCTGCTGCAGATTCACGCCGATCACTATATGCAGATGGATGCCAGCGGCATTGCGCTGCACATGGCCACGGTGGAAGGATCGGCCTTTGATTTTCGCCGGCCGGCCTCTATCGGCTCGCGCCTGGCCCAGACTGAGAGTCAGCTTCAGATGGCAGGCGGTTTTGATCATTTTTACGTTACCAGATTGCCGGGTCAGCCCGAGCCTGCCGTGTTGCGTGAAGTCGCACGGGTGACTGATCCGGTTTCAGGACGACAGCTGCAGATATCCACCACCGAAGCAGGGTTGCAGTTTTACAGCGGCAATGCGTTAGGTGGTGTGGTGGGCAAGAACGGGGACGTGTATCGGGCGCATGATGGATTCTGTCTGGAAGCGCATGCCTGTCCGGATCAGATTAACGGGCCGTATGCGGCGCAAGTGATATTGCGGCCCTGGCAGACTTATCGGCAGACTACCGTATATCGGGTGGGGATCGTGTGATGACGCAACTGCGCAGGATGGGAATTTCGGAGCAATTGCCGGATCAGATGTAGAATTCAAAACAGTTTAAAAATAAATCAGGGAGACAGACATGAAACAAATAGTGAGCGCTGCTGCAATGGCAGTTCTGATGTTACTGACCAGCGGCACTGCCAGTGCCGATGCCAAAACGCCCAAAATCGGCTTTTCAATCGACGACCTGCGGGTTGAGCGCTGGGGACGGGACCGTGACTATTTTGTCGCTGCAGCAGAACAGCTCGGTGCCAAGGTGTATGTCCAGTCGGCTGACGCGAGCGAACAACGCCAGATCTCCCAGATTGAAAACCTGATTTCGCGCGGTGTCGATGTGCTGGTCATCGTTCCGTATAACGCCACCGTGCTCAACAACGCCATCCATGAAGCCAAAAAATCCAATATCAAGGTGGTCTCGTATGATCGCCTGATTCTCAACGCCGATATCGATGCCTACATTTCTTTCGACAACCGCATGGTCGGTGAAATGCAGGCGCAGGGTGTGGTCCAGGTTAAACCGAAGGGCAATTACTATCTGCTGGGTGGCGCGCCAACCGACAACAATGCCAAGATGCTGCGCGAAGGTCAGATGAAAGTATTGCAGCCACTGGTCGACAAGGGTGATATCAAGATCGTCGGCAAGCAGTGGGTGAAAGACTGGAGCGCCTCGGAAGCCATGGCCATTATCGAAAATACCCTGACTGCCAATAACAACAAGATCGACGGCATCGTTGCCTCGAACGACGGTACCGCCGGTGGCGCCATTCAGGCGCTGGCCGCACAGAAATTGAGCGGGCTGGTTGCGGTCTCGGGTCAGGATGCCGACCTGGCTGGAGTGCGCCGCGTCATTGCAGGCACTCAGACCATGACCGTCTACAAACCGTTGAAACTGATTGCTTCAGAAGCGGCCAAACTGGCTGTACAACTGGTGCGCAATGAAAAGCCCGGCTTCAATGCCCAGTATGACAATGGCGCCAAGAAAGTCGATACGCTGCTGTTGAAACCAACCCTGCTGACCAAGGCCAATGTGAATCTGCTGGTGACTGACGGTTTTTATACGGCAGCCCAGCTGTCAGGCAAATAAGGAAGTTTTCGTATGTCTGACTATTTGCTTGAAATGCGCGGCATCGTGAAGCAGTTTAACGGTGTGCGTGCCCTGGACGGTATCGATCTCAAGATAAAGCCGGGTGAATGTATCGGCCTGTGCGGTGAAAACGGCGCCGGCAAATCGACGCTCATGAAAATCCTCTCGGCGGTCTATCCGCACGACACCTGGGAGGGTGAAATACTGTGGCAGGGCCAGTCGTTGCGCGCGTCCTCAATTCGCGAAACCGAAGCCGCCGGCATCGTCATCATCCATCAGGAATTGATGCTGGTGCCGGAACTGTCGGTGACAGAAAATCTGTTTCTGGGCAACGAGCTCACACTGCCCGGCGGCAGAATGAATTATCCGGCCATGAACGCGCGCGCCGAACAGCTCATGGCCGAACTCAAACTCACCGATGTCAACTTAATCTCACCGGTCATGAATTACGGCGGCGGTCACCAGCAGTTGATCGAGATCGCCAAGGCGCTCAACAAACAGGCCAGGCTGCTCATTCTTGACGAACCATCCTCGTCCCTGACCGAATCGGAAATTGCGGTACTGCTCGACATGATCCGCGGTCTCAAGGCCAAAGGCGTGGCATGCGTCTATATCTCGCACAAGCTCGATGAAGTCGCCGCCATCTGCGACACCATCGTCGTGATCCGCGATGGCAAACACATTGCCTCCACACCGATGCAGGAACTGGATGTGAGCCGCATCATTGCGCAAATGGTCGGCCGGGAAATGAATCAGTTGTATCCACGCCAGGAGCATGCGCTGGGCGAGGTGATACTGGAGGCAAAAAATATCAGCTGTCTGGACGTCACCAATCCAAAACGCAAGCGGGTTGATGATGTCTCGTTTTCTTTGCGCAAAGGCGAAATTCTGGGCATTGCCGGTCTGGTCGGCGCCGGCCGTACCGAACTGGTCAGCGCCGTTTTCGGTTCGTATCCGGGCAGCTTTGTCGGTGAAGTCTGGCTGCATGGAAAAAAAGTCGATACAACAACGCCGAAGAAAGCCATACAGGCCGGTCTGGCGCTGGTGCCGGAAGATCGCAAACAGCATGGCATCATTGCCGATCTGGATGTGGCGCAGAACATTACCCTGTCGATACTCGAACAGTTTGCGCACGCCAGTCGCATCAACAGTGAAGAAGAACTGCTCACGGTGTCGGAACAGATCGCCAGACTGCAGATTAAAACCGCCAGTCCGTTTTTGCCGATTACCTCGCTGTCCGGCGGCAACCAGCAAAAGGTGGTGTTATCCAAAATGCTGCTGACCAAACCGCAGGTGCTCATCCTCGATGAACCCACGCGTGGCGTGGATGTCGGAGCCAAATACGAAATCTACAAACTGATGTTTGAGCTGGCCAGTCAGGGCATGGCGATTATCATGGTGTCGTCTGAACTGCCGGAAGTACTGGGTATTTCGGATCGGGTACTGGTCATGGGCGAAGGCCGGCTGCGCGGTAATTTCGTCAATCATGAGCTGACTCAGGAAATTGTGCTCTCGGCTGCGCTGGATCCACATGCAGTGGCGTAGCATCAACGTTTGAAATGCCGGGATTCCATCCCAGCCTACTTAACCAATGAATTTCATTTACGCAATCAAAAAATCTCATGAAACAATTCAATCTCAAACTGCTGTTCACCCAATACAAGGTTCTGGCACTGATTATCGCCATCGGGCTGATCTGGACGTTTTTCAGCTGGCAGACCGATGGCGGTTTTGTGTCGCCGCGCAATCTGTCCAATCTGATGCGCCAGATGGCTATTACCGGCATCGTTGCCTCGGGCATGACCTTTGTGATTATCGCCGGGGAAATTGATCTATCGGTCGGGTCGCTGTTGGGATTACTGGGCGGGATCGCCGCGCTGCTGGACGTGAATCATCATCTGTCGCTGCCTGCCGTGATTGCGGCAGCCCTGGCATGCGGTCTGCTGCTGGGTTTTTTAAATGGCTACCTGACCGCCTATATCGGCATTCCTTCCTTCATCGTCGGCCTGGGCGGCATGCTGATTTATCGCGGCATAGTGCTGGGACTGACCGGCGGCGCAACGATTGCACCGGTGTCACCGGAACTGGTATTTCTGGGACAGGGCTATATCTCGACCCAGTTTGGCGTGTTGCTGGGCATCGGGCTGTTTTTACTGGCCGCTTTTTTAACCTGGCAGCAGCGCAACAGCCTGCACAAGCATGGCCTGCCGGTACCTTCCATCCTGCGCGACGCAATCCGGCTGGCGGTGATCGGCATCATCCTGTTTGTCGGGGTGCGCATGTTCAATGATTACGAAGGCATACCGCTGCCGGTCCTGCTGCTGCTGATCCTGCTGGGCGTGTTCAGCTACATCGCCACCCAGACCGTGTTTGGCCGGCGCATCTATGCCGTGGGCAGCAATATGGAAGCAACCCGTCTGTCCGGCATTGATGTGCGCAAAGTGAAATTATGGATCTTTGGCATCATGGGCATGATGTGCGCACTGGCCGGGCTGATCAATACGGCGCGCCTGGCTGCCGGCTCCCCTTCTGCCGGTACCTCGGGCGAGCTGGATGCGATTGCGGCCTGCTTTATCGGCGGCACTTCGATGCGCGGCGGTTCGGGCACGGTGTACGGCGCGCTCATCGGTGCACTGGTGATGGCCTCACTGGACAATGGCATGTCGATGCTGGATGTCGATACCTACTGGCAGATGATTATCAAAGGCGGCATCCTGACTCTGGCAGTCTGGGTTGATGTGGCCACACGTGCACGCCGCAGATAAGCGGCCAGGCCAGCTGATGCGTTTTTTAAGCAGGTCCGCCTGGCTCGCGTTGTTGACGTTGTGTGTCAGCGCCCATGCCGATGTCACCCTGCCGCGGCTGCTGAGTGACGGGATGGTATTGCAGCGCAATCAGCCTGTCGTCATCTGGGGCTGGGCCAGCGAGGGTGAACGGGTTACGGTGCAACTGGCAACTCAGACCCGGCGGACCCGGGCCAAAAACCGGCGCTGGCAGGTCACGTTTGCACCGCTCCAGACCGGGCCCGGCTTTCAGATCAGCATACAGGGCAACAATCACCTGACCCTGCATGATGTGCTGGTTGGCGAAGTCTGGATTGCCAGCGGACAGTCCAATATGGAACTGCCGTTACGTCGCGTCGTGCCACGCTATGCGGACATTGTTCAGAACACTTTTTTGCCGGCCATTCGGGAATTTTCAGTACCAACCATGTATTCCTTCCAGGGACCGCAGGACGATTTTCCAGTCGGTCAGTGGAAAACCGCGACACCGGACAACCTCGACGAATTTTCCGCCGTCGGATTTTTTTATGCACGCAGTCTGTATGCAAAGCTGCACATTCCGATTGGCATCATCTCACTGTCCGTTGGCGGCTCACCTGCCCAGGCCTGGATGAGCGAGGCGGCCCTGTCTGCCTACCCCCACTATCTTGACGAATATAAAAAATATGCCAGCGACAGCACCGTGCAAAAAACCATTGCCGATGACCAGGCCAGTGTCGCAGCGTGGGCCGCAACGGTTGCCCGCGAGGATCTGGGGCTGCAGCAGGGCTGGAACAGTGCCTGGGTCGATGTCCATGACTGGCCGACATTGACCATACCCGGCGCGTTGACAGAGCAGCATATTGACTTTACCAACGGCGTTATCTGGCTCAGAAAAACACTCACCCTGAACGCAGCACAGAGTCGGCAACCGGCCCTGCTGCATCTGGGCGCCATGGTCGATGCTGACGACGTGTTTATCAATGGCCAGCCAGTGGGCAACACCACCTACCGGTATCCACCGCGCCTGTACAGTGTGCCGAACGGCCTGCTGCACAGCGGTGAGAACAGCATCGCGATCCGTCTGACCAGCTCTTCGTCGCAACCCGGTTTTGTCCCGGACAAAACCTATGCGCTGCAACTGGGTACGGAGCGCCTGAGTCTTGACGGTGAATGGCACTACCGGGTCGGCATGCGCTGCGGCCCGATGCCACCAACCACCACCCTGCATTATCTGTCCGGCGGACTGTTCAATGCCAAACTGGCACCGGTTTTGCACACTGCAATACGCGGCGTGATCTGGTATCAGGGTGAATCCAATACCACACGCGCCGAAGAATATGCCGCGCTGTTCCCTGCCCTGATACAGGACTGGCGTTCCAACTTCAAACAGGGTGACTTTCCGTTTCTGTATGTACAGCTGGCCAATTTCATGCAGACAAAAAACGCACCGGCAGAAAGTGAATGGGCACAACTGCGTCAGGCCCAACGCAGCGCATTGCGCGTCGACCATACCGGCATGGCCGTGGCAATTGATCTGGGCGAATGGAATGATATCCATCCGCTCAACAAAAAGGACGTCGGTGAACGCCTGGCGCTGCTGGCAAAAAAAATGGTCTACGGTGAAACCGGTCTGATTGCATCCGGTCCGCTGGCAGTCAGTCTGCAACCTGGTTTAAAAAGCGGCCTGGAAAAACCGGCGCACGCATTGCTGGTGAAATTTGCGCACAGCAGCAGCGCGCTGCAGATCCGGGGAACAACGCTCAAAGAGATTGCCATCGCCGGCGCAGATCACCAGTTTCACTGGGCCAGCGCGCGGATTGTAAACCAGTCGCTGCTGGTGTGGAGCGAGCAGGTCAGCGACCCGCGCACGGTGCGTTACGCCTGGGCTGACAATCCCTCTGGTGCCAATTTATATAACGCTGCAGGTTTGCCGGCAGCGCCATTTGAATTATCCGTCAACAGCTCGCACAACTGATTTTTTTCGCAGCGCAGCACCCATTTCCCTTTCACTTTTTTCAGTAAAATTTACTGTCACGAAACTTTCTATTGCGCCGCACAAAAACATGCCTGTCTCCGGGCAACAACAGTCATCGATTTAATTAGTTTGATGAATTGACTAATTAAAAGTTTCTACCTATCCTTCCTCATCACTTTGAAATTCAACAGTGATGAACTGATTTTTTGCCGCTCCATCTGAACTACCGCCTAAAAAATAAGATTGCCCAGCAATCACAATTCTAATGAGAAAAGAGGAAGACAATGTCCTATCCAATGACTAAACAAAAATTGATGAGTCTGGCTGTAGCCAGTGCCTGTGCGGCGCTGGTGGGCCAGTCTTATGCGCAGGAAGTCGCTCAGGCAACTGCTGCACCGACGATGGCAACTGCAACTGATGCAGACGCCGTACAGGCCGTTGTCGTTACCGGCCTGCGTGCCAGTATGCAGTCAACATTGAATCTGAAGCGTGATTCAGATGGTATCGTCGACGGCATTGTTGCCGAAGACATGGGCAAGTTCCCTGACACCAATCTGGCTGAATCGCTGCAACGCATCAGTGGTGTATCAATCGATCGCGCCAATGGTGAAGGACAGCTGGTCACCGTGCGCGGTCTGGGTCCCGATTTCAACATGGTGTTATTGAATGGTCGTCAGATGCCGACCACCAATCTGGGTGATCGCGGCGGTCGTTCTTTCGACTTTTCCAATCTGTCACCCGATGCCGTATCCCAGTTGCAGGTATATAAAACCGGCCGGGTCGAAGATGCTGCGGGTGGAATTGGTGCCACCATCAATATTCTGACTGCGCGTCCGTTCGACAATCCAGGCTTTCATTCCAGCCTGAGCATCACCGGTGTCGAAGACAAGTCGGCCAACAATATGCCGTCGCAAATGCAGTTCAGCAAAATTACGCCTGAAGCATCCGGCATGTACAGCAATACCAGTGAAGATGGCAAGTTTGGTGTATCGATCAGCGCCAGTTATCAAAAACGCGATTCCGGTTACAACCAGGCCGGCTCACCCAACGGCTTTCAGGGACCGTTCCCGGCCTCCAACGCGACCAGCCTGACTGATGGCCACGCGCTGGGAACGACCACAAATGGCCCAACCGGCAATTCAATTTATGTCATGCCGCAAAACTTTGGCTACGATATTTTTAGCGTCGAGCAAACTCGCGTCAATGATCAGGTGGTATTTCAGTTCAAACCTAACAATGAATTGCTGACCACGCTGGACTTTACCTATGCCGAACACAAAATTCATACCCTGCACAATGAATTAAGCGCCTGGTTTAGCGCGTCGCCAACTTCGACGTCCACCTGGCCGAGCGGCAGTGTCGTGTCACCTCTGTCGTACACAGAAAACTATAACTCGCCGCAAGACGTGTCATCCGTTGATGCCGATTATGCGACCAAAACCAAAAACGAATCGATCGGCTTCAATGCGGTTTGGAAGTACTCCCCAAAACTGAAATTTGTATTTGATGCACATCATTCCAGTGCCGAATCCGGTGCAGACAGTCCTTGGGGCAGTGCCAACGACATGTCCAACGCCAGTTTCAGCCGCACCTTTACCACAATGGATTACACCCATACCCTGCCCGTGATGTCGATGCCGGTCAATCTGGCAACCGCACCGATTCAGGCTACCGGTTCGTGGTTCCAGAACGGTTGGCAGAAAGCGACCGTGGATCAGGTTCAGGCATCAGGCAACTGGAAAGTAACCGAAGCGTCAAATCTGAATTTCGGTATCGGCCAGGCGGACAACACCAACCACAACACGTTCTCTCAGGTTCAGAACAATGGCTGGGGTAACACGGCATTCCCGGCCGGCTCGTTCCCAGCCAGTCTGTACACTGCGTATCATCTGCCGAATTATTTCAGCAACATTCCCGGCTATAACACGCCTGGCATATTCAGTCAGCTTTACGTAGCCAATTTCGCAACCCTGCGTGCAACGACCGCTTCCGTGATGGCTGCCAACGGCCTTATCGCTTCAGGTGGAGGTTACCTGCCGAGCAGTACGCCAACTTCAGACAGTCAGATCAAGGAAAATACAACTTCGGCCTACGCTTCTTACAACACCGACTGGAATACGACGATTCCATTCCACTCCAGTGTTGGATTGCGCTTTGAACATACTGACGTTACCGCAACTGCACTGGCACAGCCGGCAACAGGCGTAACCTGGGTGTCTCAAAATGAATTACCTCTGACGATGGGAGGTGCCGATTATGCCAATACGACATCGTCGTACGGCAACGTGCTTCCAGACATCAATCTGGACTGGGATCTGCGTCAAGACCTTAAATTACGCGCCAGTGTCGGCGAAACAATTGGTCGAGCCCGTTACGACCAGATGCAGGGCAGTCTGTCTCTTGGCCAAACTGCCAGCACCTACAACGGAACAGCCAGTGTTGGTAATCCGGCTTTAAAACCGGTAGAGTCAAAAAATCTGGATTTGTCGGCTGAGTGGTACTTCGACAAGCAGAGTGTGCTGTCGGTAGGTTTCTTCCGCAAGGTTCTGAACAACTATGCAGGACAGGCCGTCATCAGCCAGTCGCTGTATGGCCTGCATACACCGGTCGGTGGCGCTTACTATAACTCTGCCATTTCACACGGTTGTGGCGTTGCAGATACCAATTGTATCCGTAACTACATTCTGACCAACTTTAACGGCCAGCCTGGCGTTACTGCAACCGGTGCAGCCAATCTTGCCGGCATCATTCCGGGAACGATTGCCGGATTGCCGACCGATCCGCTGTTAATGTTCAACACTGACACCTATGTCAATGAAAAAACAGCGAATCTGAATGGACTGGAATTTAACTTGCAGCACATGTTTGGCAACAGCGGTTTTGGTGTCCAGTCGAACTACACCTACGTCCATTCGCCGCTGAAATACGACAATAGCAATCTGGACGTATCGACGCAGTTCGCTATTGTGGGTCTGTCCAATTCGGCCAACCTGGTTGGTATTTATGAAGACAAACAGTGGTCGGTGCGCGTGGCCTATAACTGGCGTGACAAATTCCTGGCTTCGACAACGCAGCCGGGCGGCAATAACGGTCCTACTTACACTGATGCCTACGGTCAGGTGGATATGACTGTCGGTTATGCTGTCAACAAGAGCCTGAGTTTCCAGTTTGATGCCGTCAATCTGAACAACGCGATTCTGAAACAGGTTGGCCGTACTGATCAGGAAGTTGAAATGGTTACCCAGACCGGTCCGCGTTACATGCTGGGTGCACGCTATAAGTTCTGATAATCAAAACAACGAAAATCAGAATCGGTCAGCCTGATGTGCATCAGGATTGACCAATAAAACAGGTCATTGGGATACAATGGCCTGTTTCTTTATGGCATGTAACTTGTTCGGCACAGGGATTATTTTATGAACAGCGGCACGATCAAACACATCGTGATTGCGGGGGGTGGCAGTGCCGGCTGGTTAAGCGGGGCACTGATCGCCGCCCAGCATCAGGCGCAGGAAGGCAGCGCCGGTCTGCAGGTAACACTGATCGAGTCACCCGACGTTGCCCCCATCGGGGTGGGCGAAGGCACGTGGCCGAGCATGCGCATGACACTGAAAAAAATCGGTGTCAGCGAAGCCGACTTCATCCGCGAATGCGATGCCTCCTTCAAGCAGGGTTCCCGATTCAATGGGTGGACCACTGGCTTGGAAAACGACTTTTATTTTCACCCTTTCACCATGCCGCAGGGCGAAGGCGACGCCGATCTGGTCACCGCCTGGCAACGAGGCCATGCCGACCAACCCTTTGCCGAAGTGGTGTGCCCGCAGCCCGCTCTGTGCCTGCGGGGCAAGGCACCCAAACAGACAACCACGCCGGAATACGCAGCCGTAGCCAATTATGGCTACCATCTGGACGCCGTCAAATTAGGGCTGTTTCTGCGCCGGCACTGCGTCGAACGGCTGGGCGTGCGCCACGTATCCGACCATATCCTGTCAGTCAGCAGCCACGAAAACGGCGACATTGCCGCACTGCAGACGCGCAACAGCGGCGCGATCGAAGGCGACCTGTTTGTCGACTGCACCGGGATGCAGTCGATGTTGCTGGGCCAGCATTACGGTATTGAATTTTTGCCGCAAAAGCACGTACTGTTTAACGATACGGCGCTCGCCGTGCAGGTTCCCCATCTGGATGTCAACGGTGAGATCGCTTCGCAAACCCTGTCGACGGCACAGCAACACGGCTGGATCTGGGATATCGGCCTGCCGACCCGGCGCGGCATTGGTTATGTGTATTCCAGCGCACACGGCAGCGACGAACAGGCTGAACTGGCATTACGTGCCTATGTCACCAAGAACGGCGGTCCGGCCGAGATTGCCACACCGCGCAAACTGTCCTTCAATCCGGGCTACCGGCAACAGTTCTGGCACCGCAACTGCGTGGCGATTGGGCAGTCGGCCGGGTTTATCGAACCACTCGAAGCCTCGGCGCTGGTGATGGTGGAACTGTCCGCAGCCCTGCTGAGTGAACAGATGCCGGCCAACCGTGCAGAGATGGAAATTCTGGCCAACAGATTCAACGATACCTTCACCTACCGCTGGGAACGCGTCATCGATTTTCTGAAGCTGCACTATGTGCTGAGCAAACGTACTGACACCGATTACTGGCGCGACAACTGCCGTACCGAGACGATACCGGCACATCTGCAGGAACTGCTCACGCTGTGGCAGCACCACATGCCGTCGCGCCATGATTTTTTCCGGGTTGCAGAACTGTTTCCGGCGGAAAGCTACCAGTACATTCTGTACGGCATGGACTTCAACACCGATGCCGCGCTGCTCACGCCGTCGAGCATCCGGCGTGCCGATGGCTATATTCGTGATGCAGCGCTGCTGAAAGATAAAATGCTCTCGGGATTGCCGGGTAACCGCGATTTGATTCGACATATCGTGCAGCATGGGATGCACAAGATATGAAATGCAATCCCAGCATTGCAACCGATAATGCCGGGATTGCATCCCAGCCTGCAACTTAAATTAACGATGGATAAAACTATGACCAAAGCCGTATTACTCAACAACGTCGATCACAAAGACCTGCGCATCATCACAAAACGTGCGGCCGAATACGGTGACGATGTGATTATCGTCAGTACCTTTCCGTCCGAATTTATTCATCTGCAGGCGCACTACCCGATCGTGTTTCGCAAAACGCCGGAAGGATTGAGTTTTGACGCGTTTGCCCTGCTCGGCTTTGTGCCAGGAGAAAACCTGTTTCTGGGCCCGGATGGCTGGACTGTCAACTACGTGCCGCTGGCAATTCAGCGCCAGCCGTTTCTGATCGGTGTGTCCGGCGACGATCTGACCGTACATATACAGATTGATTCACCCCGTATTGCCACCACCCCTGGCGACGGTGAAGCCGTGTTTCTCACCCATGGCAGTCCAACAGACTATTTGGAACGCATCAATTCCACCCTGCTGGCCATTCATCAGGGTGTGCAGGCCCTGCCGGCGTTCATTGCGACGCTGATGCAGCATGAACTGCTCGACGCATTTGTTGTCGAAGCCGAACTCGAAGATGGTTCGAAACACCGGCTGGACAGTTTTTACACCATCAATGAAAACCGACTCAATGCACTGGGCGGTGCGGCACTGGAAGCGTTGCAGCGCGCCGGTTACCTGCAGCCGATTTACATGGTCATTGCCTCCATGGTCAATTTCCGCGACCTGATCGAAAGAAAGAACCGCTTACATGCACGGCGCACTTAAACCGGTACGTGAAATAACCGGTATCGGACCGGAACAGCTCAGCGAAGAAATTCTGACCGGTACCGAACCAGTCATCCTGCGCGGCCTGGTCACCTCCTGGCCTGTGGTTCAGGCCGCACTGACATCGCAGACGGACGCCGACGCCTATCTGCGCCGTTTTTACCGCGATGCCACCATGACCGTCATGCACACCCCACCCGAGGTGGGTGAGCGGTTTTTTTACAATGCCGATTTAACCGGTTTCAACTACGCGTCGTCGCGCGTCAAACTTGAACCGATACTCGATGCGCTGCGAGACCATCGGCATGACGAGACACCGCCGGCAATCTATATCGGCTCGTCCACCCTTGATACCTATCTGCCGGGCTTTCGCGAAGAAAACGATCTCGCTGCGCTCAAGGCGCACGACGCGCTGGTCAACATCTGGATCGGCAACCGCACCCGCATTCCGGCCCATTTCGATTTGCCGGACAATCTGGCCTGTATCGCCGCCGGACGGCGTCGCTTCACGGTATTTCCACCGGACCAGCTCAGCAACCTGTATATCGGCCCGTTCGACCTGACCCCGGCCGGGCAGGCAATCAGCCTGGTCGATTTTGCCAAACCCGACTTCGAACAATTTCCCAGATTTGCCACGGCGCTCGCGCATGCGCAGGTTGCCGAACTCAACACCGGTGACGCGCTGTTTTTGCCCAGCATGTGGTGGCACCACGTTGAGGCACTCGAGAGCTTTAACATCCTGATTAATTACTGGTGGCGCCAGTCCCCCGGCTACATGGATACGCCGCTGATCACACTCATGCACGCCATGCTGACGATGCGCGATCTGCCGGCCGCACAGCGTTCGGCCTGGCAGGAATTGTTCCGGCATTACGTGTTTGACAGTGACGGCGCAGAAGTGCAACACATACCCGAAGCTGCGCGCGGCATGCTCGCACCGTTTACCGAGGATTCGGCACGGGTGTTGCGGGCCAACCTGTTAAATAAAATGAAAAGATAATCGACGTAGGCTGGGATGCAATCCCCGCATCAACCGTTGCAATGCTACGAAAATCGATAAGAAATATATAAACTGGAGATTAAAGATGGACCAAAGCAAACCCAAAAAACCCATACGGCGCGTCATCATCGCCGGCGGCGGCACCGCAGGATGGAATGCCGCAGCAGCCATCTCCAAGATCCTGGGCAAGATACTCGACATCACCCTGATCGAGTCGGATGACATTGCCACCATCGGCGTGGGTGAAGCGACCATTCCGTCGATGATCGCCTTCCACAACCTGCTCGAAATCAACGAGCCCGAATTCATGGCCGCCACCCAGGCCACCTTCAAGCTCGGCATCAGTTTCGAAAACTGGCGCAACGTCAATGAACATTACTTCCATTCCTTTGGCCACACCGGCACCGATCACTGGACTGCCGGCTTTCAGCATTTCTGGCACAAGGGCCTGGAGAGGGAACTGGCTGCGGACTTCGGAGAATACTGCCTCGAAGTCAAAGCGGCCCAGGCCGGACGGTTCTCGCATCTGCCCAACAACAAACTGAACTATGCGTTTCACCTCGACGCCGGCCTGTACGCCAAATACCTGCGCAAATTCAGCGAAGCCTTTGGCGTGAAACGGATTGAGGGAAAAATCAGCAAAGTTGAAACCGATGCCGCAACCGGCGACATCACGTCACTGCGCATGGAGTCCGGCGCCAGTCACGAAGCCGATCTGTTCATTGACTGCACCGGGTTTCGCGCCCTGCTGATCGGCGACACCATGAAAGTCGGTTACAAAGACTGGTCGAACTGGTTATTCTGCGACAGCGCCATTGCGGTCCAGACCGAATCGGTCGGCGCACCGCATCCATTTACGCGTTCCATCGCGCACGAGGCAGGCTGGCAGTGGCGCATACCGCTGCAGCACCGGGTCGGCAACGGCATTACCTTTTCCAGCCGTTACATCGATGAAGCAGCGGCCAGAGCAACCCTGCTCGGCAATATCGAAGGCAAAACGCTGACGGAACCACGGCTGATCCGCTTCAAACCCGGCCAGCGTGAAAAAACCTGGCAGGGCAACTGCATTGCCATCGGCCTGTCCAGCGGATTTCTGGAACCGATAGAATCAACCAGTATTTATCTGATCCAGCGCAATCTGATCCGGCTCATGCAACTGTTCCCGACCAACGGCATCTGCCAGTCTGACGTGGATGAATTCAACATGCAGTGCGAAAAGGAACTCGAACATATTCGCGACTTCATCATTCTTCACTATTGCGTCACCAACCGGCGCGACACCCCGTTCTGGCGCGACTGCAGCAGCATGGCCATACCGGCTTCACTGCAGCACCGCATCGATCTGTTCCGCGAAACCGGCCGGGTATTCCGTGCCCCCAACGAACTGTTTGCCGAAAATTCCTGGATTCAGGTCATGCTTGGACAGGGCATCATGCCGCAGCAGCATCATCAATCTGCCGACCTCATGGGTGATCCGGAATTACGGCAGTTTCTTGAAGGCATACGCAAGAGCGTTGCGCTGACTGCCATACAATTGCCACCGCATCAGGAGTATGTGCGGCGCTACTGCAATGCAAAAAAGTAAAAGACCTGTTCCATTTTTTTTGGATATTCTGATCAAGAAAACGATTTCATAATATTTTCGCCGCGAACCGGAATTTCAGTTGTGAAATCTCAATGGAAAAACCATTTTCTCGTGATACCATCGCGCATTAGTTCGATTGTCATACAAATTACCCGGCGCAGGTATTTTGAAGCCAGGATTCAAAAATTTGATTCGTCATTACACTGAACTCGCCATTCAGCAGATTGTTAAAAATAGCATCATAAAAAAACGCAGGGGAAAACGTCATGCTGATTGCAGGGGATCAACAACTCTTAAAGCAAATGAACCGGATGGTTCTGGTTCGTAAGCTGTTCAATTCACCCGATCTGTCGCGTGCCGATCTTGCTGCCGCTGTCGGACTGACCAAATCAACCGTGAGTCTGCTGGTCAAGGAACTTGTCGATGAAGGCTGGTTCGAAGAACGCGAACTGATCAACACCGGCAATCTGGGCCGACGCCCCACGCCACTGCACATCGATAAAATCCGCATCGCTATTCTGGGTGCCGAGTTTGGTGTGGACAAGGCGCGCATCGTTGCCACCAATCTGCTCGGCGAAATCATCGTACGCAGCGATGTGGAATATCTTGATACAACCGACCCTGCTTCCTGTTTTGAGCTGGTGGCGCGCGAATTGGTGCGACTTGCCAAACGCATCGATTCCGCCGGGCGCACGGTGCTGGGTCTGGGCGTGGGTGTGTATGGCGGCGTGGATGAAGACCTGGGCATTCTGCACTATGCGCCCAATCTGGGCTGGCGCAATGTGGAAGTATCCAAACTGCTCAAGAGTCATTTCACCAAAACACTGCTGGCCAAAACACCGCTGTTTATTCAGAACGATGCCAACGTGGCCGCGCTGGCCCAATTCGAATTCGGCAATCAGGCCAGCGTTGATCCGCTGGTCTATGTCAGCGTCGGGTATGGCGTTGGTGCCGGCGTGATTGTGCACGACCGGCTGCTTACCGGCCACTGTGGCTGGGCCGGCGAGATCGGTCACACCATTCTGGTTGCCGGCGGTCCGCGCTGTTCCTGCGGCCGCAAGGGTTGCGCCGAAGCCATGATGGGCCTGGGCGCGCTGCTGAAAAAAACCGGTATCAAGAAAAAAACCGCCGGACTTGACACACTGCTGGCCAAAGTAAAAGCCGGCGACCCGACTGCCTGCGACGCCGTTGAAGAAGCCGGACAGTATCTGGGCATTTTATTGAACAATGTCTGGTCCTCGTTTGACCCGATGAACATCGTGCTCGGTGGTCCGGCCATGCAGATCGGTGACAAATTTCTGAATCCGGCACTCAAGGTGCTCAATGAATACGCACTGGCCTCACAATTGCCGGCACCGATCATTACCCTGTCCAGTTATGGCATGGACGTGGTTGCCATCGGCGCCGCTGCGCTGGTCAGGTACCGGCTGACGCGGCCGTACAGTTTGCAAAAGGGTGCGTAGGCTGGGATGCAATCCCAGCTTTTCAACCGATGATGCCGGGATTTCATCCCAGCCCGCGATACTTTCACTGACCTGATATTAAACAACCAACCCGTCAGTTTAAATAATTAGTTCGATGGATTGACTAAATCAGATTTTATATCTATTCTGGCGTCACATTACAAACCGGACGGTAAGGAAGATTGAGCAATGGCGGATGCAAACAGTACTTATCTGGGCATAGATCTCGGCACTTCCGAAGTCAAGGTCCTGCTCATGGGCGCACAGGGTCAGACTGTTGGCGTCTGCCGTGCCGCGCTGAGCTGGGAACAGCCCCAGCCGGGATGGGCAGAACAGGATCCGGCATCGTGGTGGAAGGCGACAGTCAAAGCCTGCCAACAACTCAAACAGGACTTCCCGGACCAGTATGCCACGGTCAATGCGATCGGACTGTCCGGACAGATGCACGGCGCAACGCTGCTGGACGCGCAAAACAATATTCTGCGTCCCTGCATTTTATGGAACGACACGCGCAGCGCAAAACAGTGCGAACAACTCACGGCAGCGCTGCCGGAACTGCATCACATTGCCGGCAACCTGGCCATGCCCGGTTTTACCGCACCCAAGATCGCCTGGCTGCGTGAACATGAAACCCACACCTTCAACAAAATCGCCAAGGTACTGCTGCCCAAGGATTACATTCGCTTTCTGCTGTCTGACCAAATGGTCTCGGACATGTCCGACGCGGCCGGAACCTTGTGGCTGGATGTTGCACATCGTGCCTGGTCGCCAGCGTTGCTGCTGGCCACAGGGCTGACTCTGGACCACATGCCGGCGCTGGTTGAAGGCAGCGATGTGTCGGCGACCCTGAGTGGGTCCGCTGCCAGACTGCTGGATCTGCCGGCCGGCATTCCGATCGCCGGCGGTGCCGGTGACAATGCGGCCAGCGCTATCGGTATCGGCGCCGTCAATACCGGAGACAGTTTCATTTCGCTCGGCACCAGCGGCGTGCTGTTTTCCGTCACTGACCGCCATCGTCCCAATGTCCAGGACGCGGTACACGCCTTCTGTCACGCCCTGCCTGCCAAATGGCATCAGATGACCGTCATGCTCACAGCGGCCAGCGCACTGCAATGGATTACCCAAATTACCGGATCGGCCAGCGAGGAAGCAATTTTAAAGGCGGTGGCCAATCTGGATGCAGCCGAAAGAAAAACTGCGCCACTGTTTTTACCGTACATGTCCGGGGAGCGCACCCCGCACAATGATGCCGGCGCCAGTGGCACCTTTATCGGGCTGCGCCATAAACATACTGCCGCACATCTGGCCTGGGCCGTGATTGAAGGCGTGGCGTTCGGCATGCGTGACGGTCTTGATGCAATGGTGCGTGCCGGCACCAGGATTGACGCCATGCAGCTCGTGGGCGGCGGCTCAAGAAGCCTGCTTTGGGCGCAGCTGCTGGCCAATGTGCTGGAATCCACCATTCAGATCGGTCAGGAAAGCAGCGTCGGTGCAGCACTGGGCGCAGCCCGGCTGGCGCAGCTGTGTGTCACCAACCCCTCTGACACGCAGATTGAAACCATCTGCAAAAAACCGGTCATCCAGCATGAATTCCAACCCCAGATTGACGAAGTACGACTGCTTGAAAAACGTCAACAGCTTTACCGATTCACCTACCTGCAATTACAACCGGTATTTCGTGCTGCGGCCGAATAGCGCCCTCCACTGCCAGACTCAACACTCTTAAATCAATCGAGACAATCATGAACGACTATTTCAGCAATATCGACCCAATCCGTTATGAAGGCCCGCAATCCGTCAATCCGCTGGCCTACCACTGGTATGACGAAAAGCGCATCGTCATGGGCAAGACCATGAAAGAACACCTGCGCTTTGCGGTATGTTACTGGCATAACTTCTGCTGGAACGGCTTTGATCCGTTCGGCTATGACGGCACCTATCAGCGTCCCTGGCAGGGTCACAGCGACGCCATGCTGGGCGCAAAAATGAAAGCCGATGCCGCATTTTCTTTCATGAGCAAACTCGGTCTGCCCTATTACTGCTTCCATGACCGCGACGTTGCGCCCGAAGGGGCAACACCGCGCGAGAGTGTCGACAACCTGAAAAAAATGGTGGACATTCTGGGCACCAGGCAAGCCGACACCGGCATCAAATTACTGTGGGGTACGGCCAATGTGTTCAGTAACCGGCGTTATATGTCGGGCGCTTCCACCAACCCAAATCCGGAAATTTTTGCGCTGGCCGGCCTGCAGGTGCGCGAAGCCATGAATGCCACCAAAGCACTGGACGGCACCAACTATGTTTTATGGGGCGGTCGCGAAGGCTATGAAACATTGATCAATACCGATCTGAAACACGAGGCGCAGCAATACGGACGTTTTCTGCAGATGGTGGTGGAACACAAATATAAAATCGGTCTGCCGGGCTACATCATGATCGAACCCAAACCCAGAGAGCCGTCCAAACATCAGTATGATTTTGATGTGGCAACCGTCTATGGCTTTCTGCAGCAGTGGGGACTGGAAAAAGAAGTCAAGGTCAACATCGAAGCCAACCATGCCACGCTGGCCGGCCACAGTTTTGAACATGAAATTGCCACGGCCAATGCGCTCGGCCTGTTTGGCTCACTCGACATGAATCGCGGCGACATGCAGTGCGGCTGGGATACCGATCAGTTCCCGAACAACGTGCCGGAAACGGCGCTGGCCATGTACTACGTTCTGCAGGGTGGTGGCATGACACACGGTGGACTGAATTTCGACGCCAAGGCGCGCCGCCAGTCGCTCGACCCGGTCGACATGTTTTATGCGCATATCGGTGGAGTGGACGTGTGTGCGCGTGGCCTGTTGATCGCCGAACAGATGATACTGGATGGCGGCATGAAGAAATTTGTCGATGAGCGCTACAGCGGCTGGCAGGCACCGTGGGCGCAGGATGTGTTCAATAAAAAATGCTCGCTCGATGAGGTGGCTGAACATGCGATGCAACGCAATATTGATGAAGCGCCGGTTTCGGGGCGGCAGGAGTTTCTGGAGAATTTTGTTAATCGGTTTTGTTAAAAACGCTGAATTGGTGTTGTAGGCTGGGATGCGTCGTAGGCTGGGATGCGGCGTAGGCTGGGATGCGTCGTCGGCTGGGATGCGTCGTCGGCTGGGATGCGTCGTAGGCTGGGATGCGTCGTAGGCTGGGATGCAATCCCAGCAACAACGGTTGAAATGCTGGGATTACATCCCAGCCTACGATTACATCCCAGCCTACGATTACATCCCAGCCTACGATTACATCCCAGCCTACAGGTAATTTTGAAAGCATACAATGATCCACAACGCCGTTTTTTGTGTAACCCTGGCCGCCTGTGCACCAGCCCTGGCGGACACCGTAGAAAAAACCGCCACCGGCCTCACCGTCCACACCGAACAGGGCCCGGTCAAAGAAATCCGGCTCGAGGTGATGAGTAACAACATCATCCACGTCCTCAAACTCGATCAGCCCGACAAAACGCTCACACCCTCGCTGATGACCACGGCGCTACCCTGCACCTGCACATTCACCGTTACCCAGTCAGCCGAGACCGTCACATTAAATGCCGGCAAAATCTCAGCCCGGGTCACACTCAAAACCGGTCAGACCGATTTCTATAACGCCGCCGGCAAAGTCTTCCTGAAACAGTCGGCAGAGAGCATGACACCGGTCAGCATCGCCGGCCAGGCTTTTTCCGCCATCAAGGAAGGCTTCAATGCCGGCAGCAGCGACGCCTGGTACGGACTCGGCCAGCATCAGAATGCGCAAATGAATCTGAACGGTGAAGATGTGCTGCTGGCCCAGCACAATATGGAAGTGGCCGTGCCGTTTGTCATATCCGATAAAAATTACGGCGTCCTGTGGGATAACAATGCCATCTCGCGCTTTGGCGACAGCACACCGTATGGCGCGCTGGGTCGTGATCTGAAACTCACGGATGCCGAAGGCAAGCCCGGCGGCCTGACTGCGCGCTACTACGTCGATGGCAAACTGGTGCTGACCCGACATGAAGCCGACATCGCCTATCAATACCTCAAAGACCTGGCCGAGAACTGGCCGGCCGGCATTGATGCGCCAAAAAACCTCAAAGACGCCAAAGTGGTATGGGATGGCACGCTGACTTCCGATCAATCCGGTGTGCACAAGATGCAGCTGTATGCGTCTGACTATGCGACGCTGTCGCTCGATGGCAAACCGATTCTGGATGTCTGGCGTCAGGGCTGGAATCCCTGGTATCACAATTTTGAAGTCAAATTCACGGCCGCAAAACCGGTTGCCTTTCATCTGGAATGGAAACCGTCCGGCGGCATGATCACCGTCACGCACAATAATCCGCTGCCTTATCCGGAACGCCATGCACTGACGTTTTCCTCCGAAATCGCACAGGGGATCAATTACTATGTGATCGATGCCGACAGCATGGATGCCGTCATCGCCGGTTACCGGCAGCTGACCGGTCAGGCGCCGCTGATGCCGAAATGGGCGTATGGCTTTTGGCAGTCGCGCCAGCGCTATGAAACCCAGGAGCAGATTCTGGGTGCAGTCCAGGAGTACCGCAAACGCGGCTGGCCGCTCGACAATATCGTGCAGGACTGGTTTTACTGGCCGGAAGATGGCTGGGGTTCGCATGATTTCGACAAGAAGCGCTTCCCCGATCCCAAGGCCATGGTCGAAGCAATCCACCGCAATCACGCGCATGTGATGCTGTCGATCTGGGGCAAGTTTTATCCGAATACCGACAATTACAAAGAGCTCGACGCCGCCGGTCATATGTGGACGCAGAATGTGGTCAACGGCGATGTCGACTGGGTTGGGCCCGGCTATAAAAATTCGCACTACGATCCGTATACGCAGGACGCGCGCGATATCTACTATCGCCAGATCAAAACCAAACTGGGCAGCCTGGGCTTTGATGCCTGGTGGATGGACAACAGCGAGCCCGATGTACTGTCCAATACCCGACCGGCCGATTTCAAAAAACTCATCGGCCCGACCGTGTATGGCGCCGGAGAAATCACTTTCAATCCGTACAGCCTGCTGCATACCCAGGCCCTCATCGATGGCTTGAACCGCGATCAGCCCAATACCCGCCAGTTCATCCTGTCGCGCTCCGGTTTTGCCGGCATTCAAAGGAATGCGGTAGCGGTCTGGAGTGGCGATACGGTGGCGCGCTGGAACAATCTGTATGACCAGATTTCGGCGGGGGTGAGTTTTTCGATGTCAGGCATTCCGAACTGGACCCACGACATTGGCGGTTATGCCCAGGAGACCCGTTACCAGTTTGGCGATGTCGGCTCGGCCCAGGAAAATCGCACTGTCGCAACAACCGCGGCCAATCCAGCCGATATCAAGGAATGGCAGGAACTCAATCTGCGCTGGTTCCAGTTTGGCGCACTGTCGCCGCTGTTTCGCTCGCATGGCGAAGTGGTCAAACGCGAAATCTACAATATATCGCCGGAAGGCTCGGCCATGCGCGAGTCCATGGTCTGGTACGACCGCTTGCGCTATCGTCTCATGCCGTATATCTACGCCACGGCGTCCGACATTTACTATCATTCCGGCACCGTCATGCGCGGTCTGGTGATGGACTTCCCTCTGGACGACCAGGTCAAGAACATCAAGGATCAGTATCTGTTCGGTCATGCGCTCATGGTCGCACCGGTGTATGTGTATGGCGCGCGGGAACGCAGTGTCTATATGCCCAGAGGTGCCAACTGGTTTGACTTCAATACCGGTGAGCTGTATCGGGGTGGCACGACTGCCAGGGTCGGCGCACCGCTCACGCGCATGCCGCTGTTCGTGAAAGCCGGTTCCATTGTGCCCATGGGTCCGGTGACCCAGTATGTGGATGAACATCCTGACGCCGCGCTGACCCTGGTTGTCTACACCGGCTCCGATGGGCAGTTCAGCCTGTATGAAGACGATGGCCTCACCAATGGCTATACCCGCGGTGAATTCAGCCGCATTCCCCTGAGTTATAACGACAGGACCGGAACTGTGACTATTGGACAACGGATTGGACAATACGCTGGCATGACAGTGCATCGTCAGTTTAAACTCCATTTCATCCGGCCTGGCATGTCCAGTTCTGCAAGTCTGGATGAAGCCGACAAGGTGGTCAGTTATGACGGCCAGACTGTCACGGTGCAGCGGTAAGGGAAGAACAGTGTTAACTAACCGGATAAAAGGATTAGGAACATGGTCGCAACAAAGCAACCTGCAGAGCAAGGGCAGGGGCACGGCAAGGCTGCGCCGCAATTCCCGCCCGGGCTGCAGCACTATCAGTCCTATCTGAACCCGGCAGCCAATTTACCTGATCCCCCTGACGTTTTACACCGCTACCAGCAGGTGCTGCGCTGGCCGCTGGATGGCAATGCCAAATATGGTGACTGCTCCATGGCAGCCGCCGCGCATGCCATCCATGCCTGGAATATCGCCACCAGTCAGTCCCATCCCGTTCCCGATACCGACGAAGTTCTCAAAGAATATTTCCGGCTCACCAAAGGCGCGGATATTCCGCTGGTTGAAGCAGAGGTGCTCAAGCACTGGCACCGCAGTGGGCTGTGGGGCCACCGGATCCTCGGCTACACGCCGATCAGTTTGACCGATATCCATTTGATCAAGCAGGCTGTCTATCTGTACGGACTGGTTTTTGTGGGGGTGAAGCTGACCAACAGCGCAGAACATCAGTGGAAGCAGAAAAAAGAGTGGTCACTGCAACGCGGCTGGAAGTCGGAAGCCATCATTGGTGGCCATGCCGTTCCTGTCATCGGCTACGACAAAGACAGCTTTTACGTTGTTACCTGGGGACGTGTGCAGAAACTGAGCTTGGCCTGGTGGCATGCCTATGGCGATGAAGCCTGGGCGATTTTTCCCATCCAGCTCGAAGAAGCCGGGGGCTGTGATCATTTGAATCTGGACCAGTTGCATGCGGATTTGAAACGTATCTGACTCAACCAAGGAAGCAGACATGGCGGAAGAAATAACCGGCGGCGTGCTGGGCGAAGACGACGAGCGACTTGAACTGGAAGATGCCGAACTCTCGCTGATCACTGAAACTGCCAGTGTCGATCCGTTTGCAGCCACCATTGCCCATCAGAATGCACTGTACAGCCCCGAGGTAGCGCGCGATGCCTCGCATTTTTTGCAGGTGCAGGCCAGGCATGTCGAAGCCCAGACCGGGCATGTGCATATCCAGACCAAACTGCTCAGAGATGAGCATGACCTGCGCCTGGCCCATTTGAAGAATCAGCTGCGCGAAGAAACCGTGCGCCGGCTCGGCGTGCGGCTGCGGGTCAGCTTTCAGGTATTTCTGGCCTGCGTGGCCACTGCCATCGGCGTGGCTGCCGTCTTCATGGTACACGACGCCTTCCTGTCGCGCAGTGTCGTCATTGATGCGTTTGATATCGCTCCCAATCTGACCAATCAGGTACCGAGCGGCAAAATCATCGCCACCGGACTGCTGGACGTGCTGTCCCGCATTCAGGCTGCCACCCGCACCAGCGCCGAGCGGCGTTCACTGTCGAGTGCCTGGACCAACGACATCGCCATCGATGTGCCGGAAACGGGTGTGTCGGTCGGTCAGATCGAGCGCACGCTCAAAGAACGGTTCGGACATGACCAGCACATTTACGGCGATGTGGTTCTGACCGACAAAGGCGCACTGGCGCTCACCGTGCGTGGCACGGGGATATTGGCCAAAACATTTTCCGATCAGGATCACAATCTGGACAAACTGCTCACTGACGCCGGCGAATATATCTATGGTCAGTCGCAGCCCGGTCTGTGGGTGAATTACCTGACCAATGCCAACCGCAACGACGATGCCATCCGCTTTGCCAAAGCAGCCTATCCGGCCGTGGACGCCAGCGAAAAACCCTATGTGCTCAATTACTGGGCCAATGCCATCGTCGGCCAGGGCAAGGCCGGCGCCATGCAGGAGGCGCTGCCCATGTACCGGGAAACGGTCAGGCTGAAGCCGGATTACTGGAGCGGCTACAACAACATCATTTATGCGTTATGGAATACCGGCAGCGAAGAAGCGTCGGTGCGCGAAACCGAACAACTGATCAAGATGGCCGGTGGTCGCCCGGGCCGCGCACCGGAAACCACGTATCAGAATTACGACCAGCAGGTTTGGGATCTGACCACGGTGCGGGCCGAAAATATCGCCGATATGGACTCCCACGATGGCGTGGGCATTTTTGCCAGCCTGTCCGGCTCGGCCAACCTGCAGGCCGCCCAGTCCGAGGTACTCATGCACGATCTGGACTCCGCGGCCCTGCGCTTAAAAACCGCCAATATCGACATCAACAATGCCCCTGACGTATCCGTTGCCGCGCTGGCCAGAGCACTGCTGGCCGAAGAACAGGGTGACCTGAAACAGGCCTCGGGCGAATGGGATGCCTTTACCGAAGCGTATGCCAATCCGGCGGTCTCCACCAACAACACGTTTTACATGTGCTACGCCGCGCCCACCTATGAAAAAACCCACCAGCGCGCCAAGGCCGATGCGGCACTGGACGGCCCACAGAAGGCCACCGGCACCGGCACCTTTGTCGATTGCTACCGGTTCCGGGCTGACGTGCTGGATCTGCGCGGTGACTGGGCCGGCGCCCAGGCCTGGTATGCCAACGCCATCGCACTGGCACCCAGCATTCCCTCCGGCTACTTTTCGTACGGGATGGCGCTGGTTAGACACGGCGACCTGAAACGCGCCGGTGAACAGTTCAGACTGGCCAACAGCAAAGGCCCGCGCTGGGCCGATCCGCTCAAGGCCTGGGGTGATGTATTGATGGCACAGGGGCGTCCTGCCGAGGCGCTGGAGAAGTATGACGAGGCGGTGAAATTTGCGCCGAAGTGGAAGCAGTTGGGGTTGGCGCGGGAGCTGGCGGCCAGGGGGAAGAAATAGAATCACCAGGCTCCGTTGCCGTCGACTGTACTACGACAGGCCCCAGAGGCGACGGTGCACTGCTCTGAAAAATTGACCCAGAGTCACAGTGACAGATGATATCCATCCCCAAAAGGATCGGGGCGTTACCGGTAATGACTGAGATGTCACGGCCATGACGGAATATGGCTTTTTCGTCACATCGACGACCACCGCTTTTTGTACGGCCGCAGCCTGCAACACAACGATTGGCCGAATTGGTCTGGATTGAATTGCCGAAGCGCGGATTGCTGGTTTCAATGCAGGCCGACCAGAAAGGAACGGATCTACAAAATCCTTCAGTCCCTCGTGGTCGCCGGCCTGCACTGAAGTTTCGCGCAACGATTTGACTCTGAATGAATAATTCTCTCTGTCAGCCAAGACAAACAGATTTGGATCCACACCACATCTGATGCTGAACTTTGCCCAAAGACACCATGCTCCACGCAGGTCAGCACCGAATAAAATGGCTCCTATAAAATTGGTACCACGCAAATTTGCCAGCCTTAAATTTGCCCTGCTGAAATTTGCTTTGCCAAATACCGTACTTGCCAAATTGGCGCCGCTCAGATCAGCATCACTCAAATCTGCTTCGTTAAAGTTGACTTGCGACAAATTCATCCCTCTGAAATTTGCGTGATCTAAATTCGCCCCCATAAACCTTGCACCATACAATTCATGGCCGCGAAAATCTACATTGCGCAAATCAGCACCGCTTAAGTCTGCATACTCAAAATTCGCCCCAACAAAAATCGCCCCAATCAATATAGCTTTACTCATCCTGATCCTGGATAAATCAATGCCACTGAAATTGGCTCTTTTCAGGTTCGTCCCAACAAACGACGCCTGCTCCAAATTCGTTCCTTTAAAACTGGCATTTTCCATATTTGCGCCATCAAATATGGCTCCCTGAAAGTTCAAACCTTCGAAATTCACATTTTTAAAGTTCACTCTGCAAAATTTGGTCCACAAAACAGACTCAGCATTCAAATTGGCAAAATTCAAATTGGCCCCGCTCATATTTGCCTGGCACAAATCTGCACCGCTAAAATCAGCACCAGTTAGATCAGCCCTTTCGAATTCTCCCCATACCAAATCCGCCTTTTTGAATTTGGCATTATTCAACTTGCTATCATTGAATTTTGCAAACGTTAACGTCGCTCCAGAAAAATTGGCTCCGCTTAAATTTGAATTCGAAAAATTTGCTTCGCGAAAGTTTAATCCTTCGAAATTCATTCCACTCAAATCAAGGCCAGAAAGATCAAATCTTCTCGCCCTGTACTCAAATACTACGGCTCTGATTGAATCGGATTGGAATTTAATGAAATCCACAATGACCTGTTTTGCCGTGTGCAAATCATCGCACTTATCGTCAGAACTAAGAACGTTATCAATGTCATCAAAAAATTGTTTCCCTGTCCGGTCCTTGCTTAGCAATGCCAATTCCATTTGCTGTCTGGTCATACCAAGAATATTATTTAGAGATATTTTCCGAAAATCGACCTGCTCATAAACGACAGGAAAATCATCGTCACTTTCCTCATCAATCCGGGATAAACCTGCAACGTCACAATCTGGTTCCGGTTCGAAATCATCGCGATTCGAATCAACAACCGAATTATCCGAAACAGCGGGAATAACGATTGCGCGTGTATATGAAGGTGGGATCATTTTTTTCCTTTCCTTACTTTCAAAGAATTCTGGTGTTCCAGGCTCTCAATTTCATGGGTATCTTTGTCGATATCATGGAAGGCCTCTCCAATATCAACATCCTGAAAATCAGCGTTAGTAGTGGTGGCGCCAATTAAAACAGTCCGTTTGAAGATTGCCCCAGTCAATACTGCGCCGGTCATATCAACCGAGGACATATTCGCGCATTCACAAATTGCTTTAATTAATTCTGCGCCCCGCATACGAGCCCTGGTTAAGTCTGTATTGGTCAAGTCAGTTCGGTGTAACTTTGCCCCATTTAAATTAATGGCAATCAGAGATTTAAGAGCATTCATTTTTCCGGATAAAATGGCATGACTCAAATTGGCTCCAGTAAAATCCAAACCACCAAGTTCAACTGTCCTCAAATCAACAGCAATCAAGACTGCCCCGACTAATCTGCAACCGACTAAACTCACATCCATCATATTTGCTGCCGTCAGCGTCGTACCAGTAAAATTTACCGAAACAAATTTTTGCCCCGTGAAAATGCACTCTGACAAATCGGCGTCAGAAAAATCTGCATAACTGAAGTCATTTACGCGCAAATCGGCCTTGACCATTTTCACGCCGGTTAAATTCGCATGCTTAAAGATGGCGCCAGATATAGGCACTTTGGACAGAGTGGCTCTGCTCAAATCTGCGTGAGTAAAATTTACTCGAGACAAATCGTTTCCAGAGAAATTCATTCCTGTTAAAACTGCGCGCGTCAAATTTGATCCAGTCAACATGACACCAACGAGTTTGATTCCCGTAAAATCTGATCCAGTCAAATCGGCTTCCTGCAGTTGAGTTTTGCTCAACGTAATCACTTCATCGTCTGGCCTGCAACACCCGAAGCAGTTGTTCGATTTTATTTTTCCCAACCTGTCCCTGTCCAAATTTCCAATCGTTGCACCTATCAATTCAGTTCCAGTGAAATTCGCTCCCCGTATATCGGCATCCACCAACGTGATGTTGTGCATTATTGCATTGGTAAAATCAAGGCCGGTTAATACCGCACGTGTCAAATCTGCTCCCTGCCAATTCATATTGAGCCATCTAATTGATTTGCTTTTTATGAACGTGAAATCTACCTCATGTAAGGTTGCACCAGTAAAATCCGTGTTCTTTAAAAGTGCGTCGGTCAAAATCGATTCACTCAAGTTGGCCTTGATCAAAGATGCCTTCGTTAGATTGGCATTCTCTAAATTGGCCTCATGTAAATCAGCTTTCAACATATCCGCTTGCACCAACTTAGCCCTGAGAAACTTGGCATGATGAAGTTTTGCACCAATTAATATGGTTCCAGTTAAATTTGCATCTGTGAAAATGGCATAGGTGAGATTGCATCCAGTTAAATCCAGTCCACTCAAATCAACCTTGGTCAAATTAATCGGATTCAAGTCGCCACGATGTTTTTCCAGACATTCTCTGATATACGGGAGCTCCATGATTTCCCGCTTTTCTGCCAAAGTCTGCTTACTGGTGCCCTCAGAGGTCAGGGTCTTTAGTCGTGTCCGATTGAATTCTTTTACAGCCTGATCGCTTGAAATCGTCCTGGGCTTTATACTTGGCCGCTCCTGTATACTCAGTACATCCAATTCAGGCAATTCAATCTTTTCAGGGGCGATAGAAGTACTAGGCCCATCAGACTTCTTCCTGCCCCGATTACTCGAAAGTTTTAGATGACCAGAGCAGAACACTTCCTGCTTTCTGTCTGAGGGTCTGTGTTGTGTTCCCGATTGATTTTGTTCCGGATTTTCAGTATCAGAATCGACGAGAAAATAGGGCTGCGCAGAAATTGAAATCTCCCTTCTTTCTGGTACGACGGGTGGCGATGAGTCAGACGCTGGGTTGGTCTCGCCGAGTTCAGGGATAGGCGTCAGCAGCGGCATGGCACCATACGAGGCAAATGAGTTTTGTGATCTGGAAAGTGGTAAATTCATGGGTCAATTAAAGGCATGGTTTCTAAGAACGCAGGCGACAACCGCCACCCGGTCAAGTCATCGACTTGATCAAAGCAGGTTTGCATTTCCGTGAAACGATGCTCGTCCTTTCCTTTGAAATAAGGTTACTGAACCTGATTGCAGCGCTGCGCCAACAAACCGCGCAAACAGCTGTGCAGAATTGTGATGAACGCTCCCCGGCAAAAAACAGCAGAAGAATTGTGTCACCTGACAGTAGATTATATTTTTGCAAATTAATTCCCGAATTTCTCCCAGTATTTTCACGTAGTTGAATCAAAAATAGCCGCATTGACTTGGAATTATGGGAAAGCGCGCGGCGGGTTGATCTGCTTTACGCCTTGGGTAATATGATCATGGCTCAGATGCACCCTGCGGCAGCGTGGCAGAAATATGACGATGAGACGACGAAGTGGAAGCATTTGGCTCAAGCGCCGCAGACTGCGGCCACGGAGAAGAAATGACACGCCGCTTTGCCCTGTGCTTTTGCAAGTTTTAGGAACCACTCCAAAGACGCCGAAATGCTGATCTGAAAAATTGAGCCACGCTGTTGGGGATGTTTGATATCCAGCTCCAAAACGACCGTGGTGGCGCTGGCGGTTTCTGCTGCGCCACAGGTATGACGTGATGCGGCTTCTTCGTCATGTCAACGACTAATGATTTTTGTGCGGGAATAAACGGATCTTCAAAAATGTTCAGGCCCTGGTGGTTTCTGGGTTTCACCGAAGTGTCACGCCAGGATTTAGCCAAAAATTCATGATCGGTTCTTTCAGCTACGACAAACAGTCTGGAGTCCAAACCACATCGAACACTGAATTCTGTCCATAGGATATTTGCACCTCGCAGATCGGCACCGTAAAGAGTCGAACCGATAAATTTAGTACGATGCAAATTTGCCAGTCTTAAATTGGCTCGACCCAGATTTGCAGTGCCAAATATCACATCTGTTAAATTTGCCCCACTGAGATCAGCGTCCCTCAAATCTGCATCTCTTAAATTTACGCCGAATAAATTCAATCCCTTAAAATTTGCGCCACACAAATTCGCGCCCGAGAAATTTGGTCCTGAGAAATTTTTCCCGTGCAATTTCAGACCACTAAAGTTGACATCACGCAGATCCGCGCCACTCAAATTGGCGCCCTCAAAATTTGCTCCATCAAAAATGGCACCAATCAAAATTGCTTTACCTAAATAGACGTGTTGCAAAACAATGCCGCTAAAATCGGCTTTCTTCAAATTCGCCCTTGCAAACCGTGCGCCGTCCAAATTCGCGCCTTTGAAACTGACATTCTCCAAATTCGCCTCGGCAAACCATGCGCCATTTAAATTCGCTCCATTGAAACAGGCCATTTTCAAATTCGCCCGAGTAAACCATACACCATATAAATTCGCATCTTTGAAACTGACATTCTCCAGATTCGCGTTGGCAAATCTGGTTTCTCGCAAGTCCAAACCCGTGAAATCGCCATTCCTTAAATCTGCACCACAAAAATTGGCAAAATAAACAGACGAAGAATTCAATTTTGCACCAAAAAAATTTGCTTTTTCAAAATGACCATACTCCATATTTGTCCCATTGAATATGACATTTCTGAAATCAGCATCATCACAATTTGCGCCGCTTAAATCAGTTCCGGAAAAATTCGCGCCATTTAAAATTGATTTTGAAAAATTTGCCGCCCGCAAGTTTATTCCCGCGAAATTCATCCCGCTTAAATCAAACCCGGAAAGACAAATCATGTCGTTGTCAGCATTGAATATTCTGAATCTAAAGTCTGCAGATTGAGTTTTAGCAAAATTGACGATAGTCTGTTTGGCATTGCGCACTTCATCGCTGCTTTCATCCGAGGTTAGCAAACACCTTATGTCGTCAAAGAACGCCTCTACTATTTCGTCACTGCCTGCCAATGCCAATTTCATTTTATCGCTGGTCATACCTTGAAAATTGGTCAATGCTATTTTCAAATAATCTATATATCTGTGCTCACCACCGTAATCATCGTCGCTGTCGGCATCGTCCTGATTTATTTCCTCCGTGTCACTGCAGGCATCATTTTCCGTCTCATCTATCTCTGACGAAACTGGAAAATCATCCTCCACGGAAATTGAATGCCATTGATTCGGAGCGGTCATGACTGAACTGCGTCGTTTCTTAAATTGACCTGCCTGCGACTCCTCAGTCACTTTGGCAAGCGAAGGAATTGTTGAAACAGTTAAAGAATCAGAATCAACAGTTGACTCACTGGAAAGCGAATCTGAATTAGTCAAAACAAGTGGCAAAAAACTTGTGCTCCTGTAGGTGGACGAAGTTGTTGTTGGGCTCATGACGGGACCTTTCTTTCGCTAACTGTTCTTAAATAATCGTGCCACCTGACAGTAGATTATATTTTTGCAAATTAATTCCCGAATTTCTCCCAGTAATTTCACGTAGACGAATCACAATTTGAGTTCAGCCAGAAGCCTGCTTCCCAAGCCAACGGCTCTACGTATTAGCGACAGTTTGAAACCAGAAGCAATTGAACTACTATCGCCCATCAGGTCAGCGGCAAGGTGCAATGCCAGCGATGCCCGTATTTTCTTCTTCGTAATTTTCCGAACAATTAAGTTTTGTGGAGTACTTATGGATTGTTTCTGCATTCGATTTCGACTTCCGGATTGCTGCTATCGCTCGCGGGACCTATATGATTATTACGACCCGCCTGGTCCAGACGAGCTGAATTGCCCCACGATGAAAACAATCGTTGCCAGCCCGGTAATGAAAAATCTTGCCGGTGCAACGATTGCGACAGGGACAGGGTTAATCATGGGATGTCCGGTGCTGGCCGGCGCACTGATATCGTTGGGCGTGGCCAGTTCGTGGCTTGGTGGTGCAGGAATCATCATCACTGCGGTCGGTGTCGGTTTGTGGCTGCTGAGCACCTGGATGTCAACCAAACAGTTGGATGATGACCAGAGTGTTCCTTTTCATCTTGTCGCTTCAACATTCGACTCCGCGATTGGAATTCTGTCAGTCATTGTCAGTGCCATTTACAATAAAACCAAAGCCTGCTGCAGTGAAGATACCTACGATCAGGACAACAGTTCAACCTGGAGTTCTTATCGTCCCGATGCGGCCTGCTATGGTGGCGTTTCACCCCAGTGCAAAGATCTCTCCCCACCGACCGCAAAGCGGCCGACAATCAAGAATTCAGCTCGGCCGGACAGCCCAGGGCCAACGCCAGACGATGACGATTGGGGTTCTCAATCGAGCCCGAGATCGCGCTCTGGATCACAGGACAGTCAGGAATCAAGCTGCGCTTCGTCAAGGAGAAGTTCCGTGGACAGTGACGTTGATGCCCCGCAAGAGAATCCCGCACTGCAATCGACAACGCAATCAGCACCGACTTTGGAAACAGCTCCGACAATGCCGACAGCACCGACAATGCAAGCACCGCCAATTGTGGAAAATGGAAAGAATTAGTGTGCAACCTCTGACATTCAGAGCAGATTTGAGTGGCAGCGGGTCAGACTTACTTGTTATTATGGGTAACCCGATGGTCCTACTGTGTCATAAATCCAAAAACTCAGTTTTTATTCCGTCGTTACCATGACGAACGTAGGCTGGGATGCTTCGTAGGCTGGGATGCAATCGTAGGCTGGGATGCAATCGTAGGCTGGGATGCAATCCCAGCATTTCAACCG
>Ga0316224_1000443_pt1 | contig 59262 bp, 47 predicted proteins | sample TBH18013metaG_FD_206254 | JGI IMG/M metagenome (GOLD analysis project Ga0316224, IMG submission 206254) | Freshwater microbial communities from Trout Bog Lake, Wisconsin, USA - TBH18013 | ecosystem: Environmental > Aquatic > Freshwater > Lake > Hypolimnion/Profundal zone | place: USA: Wisconsin... | reverse complement strand
CGGAGGATTTGGAAAAGCTATTTAGATGAAATTACCTTGTAATAACAATATACCATCAAAAACATGAAAATTAACCTTATCGCTTTAACCATACTTTTAATGGCAGCACTTACCGCGCAGGCACAAAATAACGACCGGGTTATTACCACTACCGGCGATACAATAGCCTGCCAGATCAACCTACCAGTTTTCGGCGCTCCTAAATACCGAACGTCTGAAAACGAGAAAGCTAAAAAAATAAGGACCGACAGTGTAAAGGAATATTACACTGCAGATAAGTCTATCTGGCTTAGAAGAGTATTTTATAATGAAAAGGTATTGTGGGTAAAAAACAAGGTATCCTTTATGACGGTTGTGGAAAGCGGCAAAATTAACCTCTATGAGTTGATCACCAACTACAATAACGTAACAGTCACCGAATGGTTTGCTAGCAAAGGAACTGACACGGGCATCCTGATAAAGGATAACAGCCTATCGGGTAATAGAAAGAGACGTGATTTTGAAGCCCTCATTGCCGACAATAAAGCGGTTTACGAAAAATACACGGCTGACGATAAATTTCGGTTCAATAATATACGGAACCTGGTGCATCTGTATAACACCGGAGAGCCTTACAAATAGTCTGGCCGCGTTAAAAAAGAGAATAATCGGATTGATTTGTTCTCTGATGAAAAAGTAAAAAGACGGAGATGCGACTAAATTGCCTTGAGACTTATCTCCGAACGCAGGGTCCTCTGCGAGAGACCCTGCGAGAACAATAAAATTAAAAAATCTTTCTTTCGATTTTACGTCCCTTGTTAATTATATAAACATGTACAATAGTGATTATTTAAATAACGGAAAAACCGCTAAATAAGATCGTTTTCCCTATAACAATTCAACATCAAAAACCTTTTCCACAATTACATTTTTTTCAAGCCAAAGCCCAAAAAAATTCCTACTTTTGTATCCCGTACACAAACAATTTGTTCCTGCATAAAAACTGGTTCAAACACAACAAAATCATGACTAAATATATTTTTGTTACGGGCGGCGTTACTTCGTCGTTAGGAAAAGGTATTATATCTGCATCCTTAGCTAAACTGCTCCAATCACGCGGTTATCGGGTAACCATCCAAAAATTCGACCCTTATATCAATATTGATCCGGGCACGCTGAACCCTTACGAACATGGCGAGTGCTATGTTACCGAAGACGGTGCCGAAACCGATTTGGACCTTGGTCATTACGAGCGTTTCTTAAACACGCCAACTTCAAAAGCCAATAACATCACCACCGGTCGCATTTATCAGAATGTAATCAACCGTGAGCGCCAGGGCGACTTTTTGGGGAAAACCGTACAGGTTGTGCCGCACATAACGGATGAGATAAAAAGGAATATACGCATACTCGGCGAAAGCGGCGATTATGATATTGTGATCACCGAGCTGGGCGGTACTGTGGGTGATATTGAATCCTTACCATATATTGAAGCGGTGAGGCAGTTCAGGTGGGAAGTAGGCTCCAGCAATTCGCTGGTGATCCACTTAACATTGATCCCGTTCCTGGCTGCAGCCGGCGAATTAAAAACCAAACCTACCCAGCACTCTGTAAAAATGCTGCTTGAATATGGTATTCAGCCAGATATTTTGGTTTGCCGTACCGAACACCCGCTCAACACGGATATCCGTAAAAAGATAGCCCTATTTTGCAACGTGAATGTGAATGCGGTTATTGAATCGATAGATGCATCAACCATTTATGATGTGCCTTTATTGATGCTGAAAGAGCAGTTGGATAAAACAGTTTTAGCCAAATTAAAATTACCGCATAAAAGCGAGCCGGACCTGGAAAACTGGAAAGACTTTTTGGGCCGCTTAAAAAACCCGACCTCCGAAGTGCGCATCGGTCTGGTTGGTAAATACGTAGAGCTGCCGGATGCTTACAAATCCATCAGTGAGTCATTTATCCACGCCGGTTCAAAAAATGAATGTAAGGTAAAGGTTGAATATATTCCATCCGAACAATTAACGCCCGGCAATGCCGTTGAAAGATTAAAAGGCCTGCATGGCGTGTTGGTTGCGCCTGGTTTTGGCGAACGTGGTTTTGAAGGAAAAATTGAAGCAATTCGATATGTGAGGGAGAATAATATTCCGTTTTTCGGGATCTGCCTGGGGATGCAATGCGCCGTTGTTGAATTTGGCCGTAATGTATTAGGTTTAACAGGTGCAAGCAGTACAGAAATGAACCCCGATACCGCTCATCCGGTTATCGACATGATGGAAGAACAAAAGCAAATTGTTATTAAAGGCGGCACTATGCGCCTCGGAGCTTACCCATGCGACCTGAAAAAGGGCAGTAAAGCCTTTAATTTTTACGGAAAATCGCGAATCTCCGAACGCCACAGGCACCGTTATGAGTTTAATAACAAATATTTAAAAGACTATGAAAACGCAGGTTTAATCCCCTCGGGCATTAACCCGGAGAGTAACCTTGTTGAGATTGTTGAGCTAAAAAACCACCCGTTTTTCGTCGGTTCACAATTTCATCCCGAATTAAAGTCAACTGTTGCTAATCCGCACCCACTTTTTATTAACTTTGTCGCCGCTTCGCTGGCTTATGCGCGAAAGCAATAGATTTTTGTACGATACATAGAAATGGATAAAAATACGTTTACAGGATTATTCCTGATTATGATCATCATGGGAGCTTCGTTCTTCTTTATGAAGCCAAGTGATGCTGATTTAAAAAAAGAGAGAATAAAGGCCCATGCTGATTCGGTAAAAAGAGGTGATATACAAAAGCCTGCCATAAGCACAGCCAAATTTGCTGACAGTGCAAAAGCGCTTGCCAACAAACCGGTTGACTCAGCAATTTTAAAAAGCCCTTTTGGCGCTGCTACAGTTGGTGCCGAAAAATTCATCACCCTTGAAAATAAAGAGCTTATTGTAAAGTTATCAACCCAGGGTGGCAAGGTTTATTCGGTTGAACTGAAAAACTTTAAGACATTTGATAAAAAGCCGCTGATCATTTTTGAAGGCGACCACAATCATTTTGGTTTAAACTTTACAGCGGGAAATAATAGCATCAATACCGACAAACTTTATTTTACACCAAGCGCTAACGGGCTTCAGGTTACAGGTAAAGATTCCGGCTCGGTTACCATGCGTTTAAGCTACAGCCCTACCCAGTTTATCGACTATATTTACTCGTTAAAGGGCGAAGGTTATAAAGTCGGCTTAACAATTAAACCAACTGGCTTAGACCAGGTTTTAGCCAACAGCAATAGTCTTAACCTGAATTGGGCTGCAAGTCTGCGCAAGCAGGAAAAGGATATCGAGCAGGAGCGGCGGTATTCAGCGCTTTATTATAAAAATACCGAAAACGCAGATCATAAAATCGGCGATGGAAAGGATGAACAAAAAGAGATCAGCGACGAAAAATTGCAATGGGTATCATTTCAGGCCCACTTTTTTTCGGGAGTGCTGATAACAGAAAAAGGGTTTAATAAAGCGAACCTTGCGGTGACCATCGATGTAACAGATACTGCACATAGTAAACAAATGGCCGCCAGCCTAACTATGACCAGGAATACTGATGGCGTTTACCCTTTGCTGTTTTATTTTGGCCCCGATAAATACAGCACCCTAAAGGATCAGGGTTACGGCCTGGAAAAGCAGGTTAATATGGGCTGGGGACCTTTAAAATACATTAACCAGTTTACGGTATTACCGGTGTTTAATTTCCTGAAACAGTTCACCTCCAATTATGGCCTTATTATATTAGCATTAACGCTGATTTTAAAATTGGTTTTATCACCGCTTACCTACAAGTCGTACCTTTCGATGGCTAAAATGCGTGTTTTAAAGCCAGAAATGGATGAGATTAAAGCAAAGGTTGGTGAAGACAATGCTGCCCTTTTGCAGCAGGAATATTTAAAGCTATATAAAAAGGCTGGAGTAAATCCATTGGGCGGCTGTTTACCTATGCTGATCCAAATGCCAATTGTATTTGCATTCTTCCGCTTTTTCCCGAGTTTGTTTGAATTGCGCGGTCAAAGCTTTTTATGGATGCACGATTTATCCACCTACGATTCGATAATTACGCTCCCTAATATTCCATTCATCGGTAACCACTTAAGTTTAATGTGCGTACTGATGACGATTTCGACCCTGATCTATACCTATTTTAACAACCAGATCTCGGGCGCGACAGGGCAAATGAAATACATAGGCTATATCACTCCTGTTATATTTTTGGGGGCATTAAATAGCTTCCCGGCAGGTTTGAATTATTATTATTTCCTGGCCAACATGATGACCTTTTTACAGCAATACATTATCAGGTTAATGGTTGATGATAAAAAGATCCATGCCCAGATCCAGGAAAACAAAAAGAAACCCGAAGTAAAAAAGAAAACAGGCGGTTTCCAGGCACGTATGGAAGAAATGATGCGCCAGAAACAGCAGTTACCGGCTTCACAGAAGAAGAAGTAGTCTTTTTGTTGCAACGTTGGAATGTTGTAAGGTTGAAATGTTAAGACCTTACGTTCAGAAACATAAAAAGTTTAACCCGGTTGGAAACGACCGGGTTTCTTTTTTGCAATAAACCAGATGCAACATTCCAACTTTACAACATTCCAACATTTCAACTAATAAATTTAGCAAAAACTTTATTACATTTACCGCATGTATGCGATAGTGGATATTGAGACAACAGGAGGGCATGCCAGCGGCAATGGTATTACCGAGATTGCTATTTGTTTATTCAATGGTAAAAAGGTAACTGAGCGCTATTCCACATTAGTTAACCCGCACAGGGATATCCCCGTTTATATCACCGCTTTAACAGGTATCAATAACGAAATGGTGCGAAAGGCCCCTTCTTTTGAGGATGTCGCCGATGATATTTACCACTTGCTGAATGGTAAAATTTTTGTAGCCCATAACGTAAACTTCGATTATTCCTTCGTTCGCCATCACTTGTTAGCTGCCGGGTACGATTTACAGTGCAATAAATTGTGTACCGTAAGGCTTGGGCGTAAAATAATGCCAGGCTTGCCATCATACGGCTTAGGTAAAATATGCAGGCACTTAGGTATCGAAAACGACAGCCGCCATCGTGCTGCGGGGGACGCAGAGGCCACCGTGAAACTATTTTCGATATTGATGCAAAAAGATACCGGGAATCATATCCCCGTATCCCTAAAACAAAACTCTAAAGAACAGGTTCTGCCGGCCAACCTGCCAAAAAAGGATGTGGAGGTGCTGCCAAGTGCACCCGGCATTTACTACTTCCACGATGAAAAAGGTAAGGTTATTTATGTTGGGAAAGCTAAGAACTTAAAAAAGCGGGTTTGCAGTCATTTTACCGGGAATAACCCGGGTCCGCAGCGGCAGGAGTTCTTACGCAATATTTACCATATCACCCACCAGTTATGCGGCACCGAACTGATTGCCTTTGTGCTGGAGGCGGTGGAGATTAAACGCCTTTGGCCCAAGTACAATCGCTCGTTAAAACGTTTTGAACAATCCTATAGCCTTTATGCATTTGAGGACCAGCGCGGCTACCTGCGCCTGGCAGTAGATAAACACCGGAAAATGACCGGGGCAATTTACAGCTGTAATACATTAACAGAAGGCCGGAACATTCTTTTAACATTGATTGAAGGGTTTGAGCTTTGCCCCAAACTCTGCTTTATACAAAACAACGCAGAGCCATGCACCGGGCAAAATGGGGATCATTGCGCCTGTACCGGCCATGAATCGGTTGAAGATTATAACAAAAAAGTAAACGCCGCCATTGATGAATTAAACGACGCCCTGCCGACCTTCGCTATCCGCGATGCGGGCCGTACAGATGATGAGCATAGCTGCCTGTTGATTGAAAAAGGCAAATTTTATGGCATGGGCTTTATCTCCCATTATTTTGATGTGGACAATTTACAGCAGTTAAAAAGCCACCTCACGCCTTATCCAGGTAATGATTATATAAAAGGGATGGTTGCAGGTTACGCCTCAAAATTCCCCGAAAGGAAAGTAGTGTTTGTGGGTTAAAGTGATGGAACTTGGTATGTTCAAATCTCCAAATCGTAAATCTAAAACGTAATTCGTAAATCAAATCACTCCGGCCTTTTCAAGCTCCGCTTCCATTTGTTTTTGAACTTTCAGGGCTTCGGCTCTTGCTGCTTCAGCAAAATCTTCGCCGTTTGAGGCATAAATTATGGCACGTGATGAGTTTACAATCAGTCCGCAATCTTTGGTCATCCCATATTGACAAACATCCGCCAGGCTGCCGCCCTGCGCCCCTACACCAGGAACAAGTAAAAAGTTATCCGGCGCAAACTTGCGGATATTGGTAAATTCTATACTTTTTGTAGCGCCAACTACATACATCATCCGCTCTGGGCCGGCCCAGGTGTTGGCTTTTTGTATTACTGTTTCGTATAAATAACCCTCTCCCGTGTTCAGGTATTGAAAATCCTTGCTTCCTGCGGACGAAGTAAGCGCCAGCAGAATTACCCATTTACCGGCATAGTTCAGGTAAGATAATACCGTATCGTGCCCCATGTAGGGCGATACCGTAATCGCATCAAAACTCATCCCCGAAGCATTTTCGTCAAAAAAAGCTTTGGCGTACATATCGGAGGTATTGCCTATATCGCCGCGCTTGGCATCAATGATACTTAAACAATCTGTTGGCAGGTATTTCCAGGTATCAATAAGGCTTTGCAGGCCTTTCAGCCCACGACTTTCATAAAAGGCGGCATTGGGTTTGTAAGCCACACAAAGGTCGCGGGTAGCGTCGATGATCCTTTTGTTAAACTCCAGTACCGGATCGGGGTAGTTCAATAAAAATGCGGGGATCTTTTCAACATCCGTATCGAGTCCGACACATAAAAACGATTTTTTTTGTTTGATCTGATCTATTAACGTTCGACGGGAAATCATTGAGAGCGGCTAAATTTTGAATGCACAAAAAAACTAAAATTTAAGTTAAGTGTCATCCTGTTCAGGATATTTTTTTAAATAATTTGAATTTTTAAATAAATTGTTTAGAATTGCAATGTTTTCCGTTGAATTTTTCTTGCACTAAAGAAACAATTTAAAACTCCAGGTTATTTTTTACTAATTATTACATGGATTTAGATGTTGCATAAACAAAGTTGCAAAACAAATTTCTTTCATATTGAACATTCCCGGGTATAAAAAATAAACAGAATTTGCTTGAATACACTAAAGCGCTGCATGTAAACCGAAAGCTTAATACCCGGTAAAAGTGCAAATGACTTATTACCATTGAAAAACACATAAAACAAAAAATTTCTAATTAAAAATCCTTTTGAATTATAATTCTTAACATGTTTAATACAAACGAATTGAACGACAAACTCGTTTCTGAGTTGCGCGATATTGCGAAAAATTTAGGTGTAATTGAAGCTAATGACCTTAGAAAGGCCGACCTGATCGAAAAAATCGTTGAACAGGAACAGCTCATCGAAGCCGCCAGGCAACAGCAAAATGCTGTAAACACCATATACGCGCCAAAGGATGCCGTACCTGCCCAAGCTCCCGAAAAAATACGGAAAAGGATACGCACTATAAAAAATAGTAATGAGCCACGCATTGAAGTTCCCCTGGATGATACCAATTTATTTGATATGCAGGACGATGAACCTTCTGTTGACGAAGCTGAGGACATTGAAGCCGGAATCGTTGGCGAAGATGCAGAAAGCGGACAACCGGGTGAGGAAAATGGCAAAACTGAAGACGGAACTGCTCCGGTTCGCCCTCAAAAAATTGAGCGCCGGGTAAGCAATCAGGTCAGCCAGCAAAAAAATCAGGAACCACCAATAAATCTTGATTTTGATAATGTAATCGTAAATGAAGGCGTACTTGAAATTATGCCCGATGGTTATGGCTTTTTACGGTCATCTGATTATAACTACCTTACTTCTCCTGATGATATCTACGTTTCACAATCTCAAATAAAACTATTCGGCCTTAAAACAGGAGACACCGTACGCGGCAGCATAAGGCCGCCAAAAGAAGGTGAAAAATATTTCCCTTTAGTACGTGTTGAAGCCATTAATGGCCGCATACCCGCTGAAGTGCGCGACCGTGTTCCTTTTGATCACTTAACACCACTTTTCCCTTCCGAAAAACTGAGCCTGTTTACCGATCCGGGTAATTATTCGACGCGTATCATGGATTTGTTTTCACCTATCGGAAAAGGTCAGCGCGGTTTAATTGTTGCACAGCCTAAAACTGGTAAAACGATGTTGTTAAAGGATGTGGCCAATGCCATCGCAAAAAACCACCCCGAAGTTTACCTGATCATATTATTGATTGACGAACGCCCCGAGGAAGTAACGGATATGGCCCGCAGCGTACGCGCTGAAGTGGTATCCTCGACTTTTGACGAGCCTGCAGAGCGCCACGTAAAAATTGCCAATATTGTTTTAGAGAAAGCAAAACGCATGGTTGAGTGCGGTCATGATGTGGTGATCCTGTTAGATTCTATTACACGCCTTGCAAGAGCTTACAATACCGTTGCCCCTGCTTCAGGTAAAATATTATCAGGTGGTGTTGACGCAAACGCCCTGCATAAACCAAAACGCTTTTTTGGTGCAGCACGTAATATTGAAGATGGTGGCTCATTAACTATCATCGCTACTGCCCTTACAGAAACAGGGTCGAAAATGGACGAGGTTATTTTTGAAGAGTTTAAAGGTACCGGTAACATGGAGCTGCAACTCGACCGTAAATTGTCGAACAAACGCATATTCCCTGCTATCGATATTACAGCTTCGAGTACACGCCGTGATGACCTGTTGCTTGACCGCGATACTTTACAGCGGATCTGGATACTGCGTAACCACCTTGCCGATATGAACTCGCAGGAGGCTATGGAATTCCTGCAATCTCAGATACGTGGAACAAAAACAAACGAAGAGTTCCTGATCTCAATGAATTCATAATTGATTTCGCATTTCGGATGTTCGATTTCGGATTTAAAGAATATATAAATTAGCGTATGCATTTAAATTCAAAATAAATCCGAATTTCAACATCCGAAGTCGAAATGCCGAAATCTGAAATAAAAATAATTCCGAAATCGAACATCCGAAATCCGAAATAATCTTGATAACATCATGAGGATTCGCATCAGAAAACATTTACCGAATGCCATTACCTGTGCAAACCTGTTCAGCGGTTGCGTAGGTATTGTTTTAGCTTTCCAGGGCGAACTTGTTGCCGCTTCCTACGCTCTTTTTCTGGCTGCTATATTCGATTTTTTTGACGGGTTTGCTGCCCGTGTGCTAAAATCATTTTCGGGCATAGGCAAAGACCTTGATTCACTTGCGGATATGGTGAGTTTCGGGCTTTTACCTTCGGGCATAATGTATGAATTATTTTTACAAGCCCCGCAAATTGACAAAGTTAGCCATTATCTCAATTTTATAGCTTTCCTGATACCTGTATTCTCGGCACTAAGGCTGGCCAAGTTTAACAATGACACCCGGCAGTCCGAAAATTTTATTGGTTTGCCTACCCCTGCCAATGCTATTCTTATCGCTTCTTTCCCAATTATCATCAGTCATCACAACCACTATTACACCCCCTATTTATCAAATCCCTACGTATTAAGCGGTTTTGTAATTGTAATGTGCACACTGCTTGTACTTGAGGTGCCGATGATGTCGCTAAAATTTAAAAACAGCGATTTTAATAAAAATATATATCGTTATTTATTACTGCTGTTTTCTGCAATTTTGATACTATTTTTTAAATTTGCAGCAATTCCGGTGATTATCTTTATCTATATCATCTTATCAATAGTCCAATTCAAATTTGCAAATGAAGCTAAATTGAGCAGCCGGCAAGAAGATAAATAAATGCTCAGGATAACTTCCTAAAATAAAAAAACAAATGACAAAGTTCCAGGCTGAAATAGACGTAATGCCAAAAAAAGAAATACTTGACCCACAAGGGAAAGCAGTAACAGGAAGCATGAAAAACCTGGGCCTATCCGAAATACACAATGTGCGCATAGGTAAACACATAACCCTGGAAATTGAGGCCGATAACGCCGAAACCGCGCATAATAAAGTTGACCAGGCCTGCAAGAGCTTGCTTGCAAACCTTATTATGGAAAGCTATAGTTTTACTATTTCAGAGATCAGAGCTTAGAGACCAGAGTTTAGAGATTAGAGGTTGGGCAGAACAAACTAACCTCTGATCTCTTCTATATAAATAAGTTATCCACCAACTGGCTGACGTCTTTGTAGCTTCTTTCGGACTTTCGGACTTTACTGACTTTCGGACTAAATTCTAACCTCAAATCTCTAACCACCAACTTCCAACTCCGCTTTAATTTTGATGAGTGTAGTTATGTTGTTTAATACTACGGACTTTACATTTTCAAATTTGACAATAAGCAATTCCGGATCAGGGGCACCTGCTTTAGCCATTAATTCAACTTCCTGTATTGCCGCCTGACTTAAGGGCATCCCGAAAAAACCAAGATTGGGCTTTAATTTGTGCGAAGACTGGTAGGCAATTGTCCATTCTTTTTCAGCAATAGCCGTAGTGATCATCTGCAGCAATTCAGGTGTATGCTGCAGAAACATATCAATCGACTCAATAATAAACTCGTTACTGCCATCGGCAATATCATATAAAAACGAAAGATCAAGATCCTGATCAGGCAAAATATGGGACATAAGAAGGGTTTATAAATTTCAAAATTATAACTTTTTTACGTTCAAGTTATCTTTAAGTTCGTTTTTGAGCTGTAAAATATTTTTATTTATTATTGGATGAATTAATCCCGGCGCAATTTCAGCCAGAGGCTCTAATGTAAACCGCCGTTTATGCAGTTCGGGATGGGGAATAATCAGGTCTATTTCATTGATTATGGCCCCTCCATAAAACAAAATATCGATGTCAAGGGTACGCGAACCCCATTTTTCTTCACGCAGCCTGCCCAAAACATTTTCTATATGCAGTATTTTTTTTAGAATTTCCGGTGCCGGAAGGTCGGATTGCAGCATAACTACCTGGTTAAGGTAATCCGGGGCATCCGTTTTACCCCATGACTGCGTTTCATACAGCGACGATGCTTTTAACACAGGGGCTATGTCGCTTTCAATGCGGGCAATTGCCTGTTTAAGGAACAATTGCCTGTCGCCGAGATTGCCTCCCAATAATAAAAAAACGTCAACCATGTTGTAACAAATATTATAGACAAAGCTCTTAATATTATACCGTATTGAATTGCTAAGTTTGCATAGATAAAAGATTTATAACATTTAATGAAACAATTCTTCAAATTTGTCTTCGCCAGCATGGTGGGGTTTCTGTTAACAAGTATCATAATATTCATAGTTGTTTTCCTTCTGATCGCTGCCCTGGTAGAAGCCGGCAGTGAAAAAACCGCTGAGGTTGAGCCAAATTCAATTTTACAAATATCGCTGAATTACCCGGTTACCGAACGTACCCCGAATAATCCATTATCAGCCTTAGGCTTTTTGGGGATCGACGGGGATAAATCTATCGGCCTTAATGATATTTTGGCTAACATCAAAAAAGCAAAAACCGATCCTGATATTAAAGGCATTTATCTTGAAGAAAGTGACGTACCAATTGGTGAAGCAACCGCCGAAGAGATCCGCAATGCGCTCATTGATTTTAAAAAATCAGGAAAATTCATCGTCGCCTATTCCGAAATTTATACCCAGGGCTTTTATTACCTGGCCTCGGTAGCGGATAAGGTTTATATTAACCCAAAAGGTATTTTCCTGCTCCATGGTTTTAGCCAGGAGATCACCTTTTTAAAGGGCGCCCTTGATAAATTAGGCATTGAAGCACAGATAATCAAGGTAGGTACCTATAAAAGCGCTGTGGAGCCTTATTTCCTCACTAAAATGAGCCCGGCCAATCGTTTACAGGTTAATTCCTACCTGGGTTCGCTGTATGATCATTTTTTGAGTGGCATAAGCGCGAGCCGGAATATCAGTAGGGATTCTCTATTTAATTATGCCAATGAATTAAAGGTCCGCCTCCCCGAAGATGCATTAAAATACAAACTGGTTGACGGTCTGAAATATAAAGATGAGGTTTTAGCTGACTTGAAACAGCGTACCGGAATAGATTCCAAAGACGACCTTAAAAGCGTTGAATTGGGCGAGTACACCAAGAGCGAGACTAAAAAGGATGACAGCAAAAAGGAATCAAAAAACCGGATTGCAGTCGTTTATGCCTCGGGTGAAATTAATGGCGGCGATGGCGATGACAACACTATAGGGTCTGAGCGGGTTTCAAAAGCCCTGCGTGAAGCCAGGCAGAATGATAATGTAAAGGCGGTAGTTTTCCGGGTAAACTCACCGGGTGGCAGTTCGCTGGCATCTGATGTGATCTGGCGCGAGGTAATGCTGACTAAAAAAGTAAAACCTATTATTGTTTCCATGGGTGATTATGCAGCATCAGGCGGGTATTATATCTCCTGCGCAGCGGATTCTATTTTTGCCGAACCCAATACACTGACTGGGTCTATAGGTATCTTCGCTATCCTGCCCAATATGCAAAAGCTTTTTAACGATAAGCTGGGCATTACTTTTGATGGTGTAAAAACCGGCAAGTATGCCGACCTGGGTAATATTAGCCGACCTTTAACCCCCGAAGAAAAAGCTATTCTGCAAAATGAAGTTGATCACGGTTATGATGATTTTACAAAAGCAGTAGCCGCAGGGCGTCATAAAACACAGGCATATATCAACAGCATTGGCCAGGGCCGCGTGTGGACCGGCGAACAGGCCATAAAAAATGGTTTGGTTGACCGCCTCGGCAATATCAGTGATGCTATAAAATCAGCCGCAAAAATGGCGAAGATCAAAAATTACAAACTGGTAGCCTACCCCGAACAAAAAAGCATATTCAACAAGTTTGGCCAAAGTTTAAGTGCCGAAATGAAAATGCACTTTGTAAAATCGGAGCTTGGCGACAATTTTAAATACTACGAGCAAATAAAAGACGTAACTCAAATGATGCGTACCCCGCAAGCCAGGTTGCCTTATGATATTGTGATAAATTAGGGTTGAAATAATATTTTGAATGGAAAGCCGCCTTGTTATGGGTGGCTTTTTTGTTTGCAAAATGTTATAAAATGAGAATAGTTCTCATATATGATAACTAAATTCAAATTAAATCGTATATTTGGTTATAAAATGAGTAATTTTCTCATAAAAAAGTCATGCTAATCGAATTCACAGTCGGGAATCATCTATCTTTTAAGGACAAAAAGACGCTAAGTCTTGAGGCTTCTTCCATAAAGGAGTTTGAAGACAACACTTTTAACGCGGGTAATTATAACCTGTTGAAAAGTGCTGTAATTTATGGGGCCAATTCGAGTGGCAAGAGCAATTTGATAAAGAGTTTTGCCACTATGCGAAGTATTGTGCAGGAGTCGGCAAAAATGTCTTCTAAAGATAAAATTGAAGTTAAGCCGTTTTTGCTAAATACAGAAACAGAGAACATGCCTTCATATTTTGAGATTCTAATCCTTATTGATAATATTAGATACAGGTATGGATTTGAAGCAGATGAAAATATAGTTCATACAGAATGGCTTTTTAAACGTAAGTTGAAATCTGAAACACTTTTATTTATCCGGGATAAAGAAAAAATCGAAATTACTAAGGAATTTCAGGAAGGGAAGGGGATAGAAGAAAGAACACGTGACAATGCTTTGTTTCTTTCGGTCGTGGATCAATGGAATGGTGATATTGCAAAAAAAATAATAGGCTGGTTTAGCGGGGCGGTAGATATTTTATCGGGATTATCACATGATGATAATAAACTCCTTACAATTGCGCTTAACAAATCTTCAAATCTTAAAGGTTACCTCAACAACATCATAAATCAGCTTGATTTAGGCTTTAAGGAATTTAAAGTAGATCGGGATAACAAAGAAAATCTTGCTTCTGTATTCACCAATCACAATAAATATGATAGTATCGGAAATGTAATAGATAGCCGTTGGTTTGACCTTAGTGCAGAAGAATCATCAGGAACAAATAAAATATTTGATCTTGCCGGACATATTTCAATTGGATTACTATTTAATAAGGTTATTTTTATTGATGAACTTGACGCAAAGTTACACCCGTTGTTAACATTAGGAATAGTGAAGCTCTTTAATTCTCCAGAATATAATGTCAGTAATTCACAGCTTATTTTTGCAACACATGACACCAATCTGTTGACTTACGGTGAATTTAGACGCGATCAAATATATTTTACCGAAAAGAATCAGTTTGAAGAAACCGATTTATATTCTTTAGTTGAATTTAAAGATACAAACGGAATAAAAACCAGGAATGACAGATCATTTGAAAAAGACTACATAAAAGGCCGTTATGGCGCAATCCCATTTATTGGAGATTTCTCTAATTTATTAAGTAATGACGCGGGTAGCGAAGATTGATAATTCGATCAAAAAGCGGTTGGCCCGTAAAGAGCAATCCAGGAAAATCGAATCCAGGAGAGCAAGGGCTTATTTTCTAATTATTTGTGAAGGAGAAAAAACGGAACCCAATTATTTTATTGGATTAAAAAAAGATTTGCCAAAAGGAACATTGGTTATAGCCGATATGACAATTGAAGGGACTGGCAGAAACACGGAAAGCCTTGTCGATTTCACCTTAAAGTACAGAAAAAAATCAAATCAAAAGTTCGACAGAATATGGGCTGTATTTGACAAGGATGATTTTACGGATGAACAGTTTAATAATGCAATTATTCGTGCAGAAGACAATGGAATACGTTGTGCATGGTCTAACGAAGCGTTTGAATTGTGGTTTCTACTACACTTCCAATTCGTGAATACCCCAATGTCACGGGATGATTATCGGTCATTTTTAGAAAGGGAGATGAATAAGGTTTCCAAAATTGACTATACTTATAAAAAGAACGACGTTAATACTTATGCTACACTTAAAGAACATGGCGACCAAAAGCAGGCAATCGCATGGGCAAAAGCGTTAAAAGCGCAATTTAATGATGGTAAACATGCAACTCATAATCCTTGCACACTGGTTTATTTATTGATTGAAGAATTGTTCAATCCCGAAAAAGTGCTTAATCCCTAAAAATCTTCTTTCACAAAATAACCTCCAACAAATTCCCCCATTACCACCCGCTTTTGTATTTTTACACCTTCAATTAAACGATGGAAAATAAACCCATAGCCCGTAAGCTTCGACTGTTATCGCAACTGATGGAGCTGCATGACGAAAACCCGTTTAAAATACGGTCGGTTGCCAATGCTGCCTTTAAGGTGGATAAGCTGCCCTACCCTGCCGCCGGTAAAACTTTTGAAGAACTGGAGAAAATTGACGGCATTGGTAAAAGCATAGCAGCAAAAATCACCGAACTGCTGCAAACCGGCGTTATTGCCGAAATGGAAACATTACTTGCCCAAACTCCCGTCGGCGTTATTGATATCATGGGCATTAAAGGCATAGGTCCTAAAAAAGTGGCCATCATCTGGCGTGAACTTGGGATCGAAAACATTGGCGAACTTTATTATGCCTGCAACGAGAACCGACTGGTGGAGGCAAAAGGTTTCGGCCTTAAAACCCAGGATGATATCCGCAAGGCCATTGAGTTTAACATAGCCAGCAATGGTAAATTCCTATACGCCCAAACCGAACCTGAAGCCAGGGAACTGTTGCAAAAAATAAAAAATATTTTACCGGGTGCGTTGCTTGAATTTGCGGGCGAGTTTCGCAGGTGTTGCGAGATCATCAGTAAACTGCTTATTGTAGCAGGTTCAAATGATTTATCAAATGCTATAAGCACATTAGCGCAATCGGATCTTTTAGCGGATATTAAAGCTGATGAAAACGGTATTACAGGCAAACTGGCAAACGGACTGGAAACCGAAATAGTTTGCATTGACCAAAAGGATTTTTATAAAACATTATTTATACAAACCGGCGACGAAGCCCATGTACAAGCGGTTTCAGCCCGTACAAATGGCGAATTACAGCAGCCGGGGAGCGAAGAAGCCATTTATAAAAACGCCGGTTTAGCCTTTATTGCGCCTGAATTGCGTGAAGGGGATTCATTTATTGAAAAAGCAGCAAACAATACCCTTCCCAACTTAATTGCTTATAGCGATCTTAAAGGCAGCTTGCACAACCATAGTACCTGGAGCGACGGCATAAATACCGTTGAAGAAATGGCCCTTTACTGTCGTGATGTATTGAAGCTGGAATACCTGGGTATGTGCGATCACAGCAAAAGTGCTTTTTACGCAAAAGGTTTAAGTATTGAAAGCGTATTGCAGCAACAGGAAGAAATTGATCATTTGAATAAAAAACTCAACGGCTTCCATATTTTTAAAGGAATAGAATCGGATATTTTGTATGATGGCTCGCTGGATTACCCGGACGAGATCTTGAAACGTTTCGATTTCATCGTTGCTTCGGTGCATTCTATCCTTAAAATGGATGAAGAAAAAGCCACTTCGCGCCTTATTAAAGCCATCGAAAACCCCTATACAACTATACTCGGGCACCCAACCGGCAGGTTATTGCTGAGCCGCAAGGGCTACCCTATTGATTATAAAAAAGTAATTGACGCCTGCGCGGCAAATGAGGTAGTGATTGAGATAAATGCCAACCCGTTGCGGCTCGACCTCGATTGGCGCTGGCATCAATATGCCCTTGAAAAAGGGGTTTGGTTATCCATTAACCCGGATGCGCACCGCAGGGAAGGCTTTTTAGATATGCATTATGGTATATTAGCAGCGCGAAAAGGCGGCTTATACAAGGAAAAATGCCTGAATGCATTATCATTGCAGGAAATAGGTTCTTTTTTTGGGAAGAAAAGGCAGAGATCAGAGGTTTGAGATTAGAGATTAGTTGAAAATCGGGTACCGGATGTTAATGATCCCCAACTAATGACCAATGAACCAGTGAACTAATGAACAAATGAACTTAATAGATAAAGTACGATCCATACAAGCAGAACAAAAAAGGCCGTCGGTACTGGTAATCGGTGATCTGATGATAGACCATTATATCTGGGGTAGCGCCACGAGGCTTTCGCCGGAAGCTCCGGTGCCTATCGTAAATGTAAAAAATGAATCGACTACCCTGGGTGGTGCAGGTAATGTTGTACAAAACCTGGTAGCACTTGGGGCAAAGGTTACTGTTGCTGGGGTAATCGGAAACGACGCTGCCGGTATTCAGCTTATTGAAATAATGGAAAGCGAAGGTGTTAAGACCAATGCCATTATAAAGGATAATTCGCGCTCTACTACAGTTAAGACCCGCATTTTGGTGGGAAGTCATCAACTGGTAAGAGTTGACCGTGAAGTTACCGACGCTGTTTCGCGGGATTTAGAAGATGAACTTATTGAAAAGCTAAGCGCAAATATTGAAAGTGCCGATATTGTACTTTTATCTGATTACAACAAAGGCTTATTTGCACCAGGGCTTACCCAAAGGCTGATAAAGATCGCGAACGAACATAATAAGAAGGTAGTTATTGATCCGAAAGGGTTAAACTATGAAAAATATAAGGGTGCTTATATTATAAAACCCAACCGTAAGGAACTGGCCGAGGCATCTAAAACCGAAAAAATAAGTAATATCCATGACCTGCAAAGTGCAGCCAAAACCATTTTCCTGCAAACAGAAACGGCCTATTTGATTGTTACCCTGTCAGAAGAAGGAATGGCTATTATTACAGAACAAAGCAGTATATTGTTGCCTGTAAAAGCTACCGAAGTGTTTGATGTTACCGGCGCAGGTGACACGGTGATAGCTACCATAGCCTATTTTATAGCTTTGGGTCTGCCCGTTGAAGAAGCCTGTGAGCTGGCCAACCATGCCGCCGCTATTGTGATTCGCCATGTAGGCAGCGCAACTACAACAATTGATGAAATTATAAAAGATATGGACGGGTATTAAGCTTAGTCATTAGGTCATTGGTCATTGGTCATTTTTTCAAGTCTCTCCGCCAATGGGCGGAGGAGATTTAGAGGGGGCTTGGTCATTAAGTCATTGGTTTTTTTAAGATCAAAAAAGTAATAATTCCGAAATTGAAATTCCGAAATCCGAAATAAAAAAATGGTTATTGAAGAACTAAAGGCACATCAGGAGGTTATACAAAAAGTAATCGACACGCTTGGCGACGATATTGAAACTGGGTGTGAGTTGATCACTTCTGCTATAAAAAACGGGCATAAGGTATTGCTTGCAGGAAACGGCGGCAGCGCTGCGGATGCACAGCATATCGCGGCTGAACTGAGTGGCCGCTTTGTTAAAGAGCGTAAGGCGCTTCCGGGTATAGCATTAACAGTTGATACTTCGGCATTAACTGCGATCGCCAATGATTATGGTTATGACCGGGTATTTTCGCGGCAGATTGAAGCTTTTGCACAGCCTGGTGATTTATTTATCGGCATTTCAACCAGCGGTAACAGTCAGGGGATATTGAACGCCTTTGAAGCAGCAACAAAAATTGGCTGCAAAACCCTGGGACTTTCGGGCAGGAATGGTGGTAAGATGAATGGCCTTTGCGATTTGAATATTATTGTGCCCTCACAGGTAACTGCAAGGATCCAGGAAATGCATATATTAATTGGTCATATACTTTGCAAGGCTGTTGACGAGTTATTTTAAAATCCACCAACAGACTTACGAAGTCTTCGAGACTTCGTAAGTCTAAAGATTTAACTAATGAGAACCGACATAGAAAAGACACTTTTAGATAAAATACGCGACCTGCCTTTGCTTAAAAGCGCGGTTTCCGGCTGGCAAAAAGAGGGCAAAAAGGTGGTTTTCACAAACGGTGTATTTGATCTGCTGCATATCGGCCACATCACCTATCTGGCAAAGGCTTCGGAACTGGGCGAAAAACTGGTCATCGGTCTAAATTCTGATAGTTCAGTGAAAAGGATAAAAGGTGAAGGCCGGCCGGTGAACGATCAAAGTAACCGCGCTGCCTTATTAGCCGCCTTATTTTTTGTTGATGCAGTTGTGGTTTTTGAAGAGGATACCCCGCTTAACCTTATCAGCACTTTGATGCCCGATATATTGGTAAAAGGCGCGGATTACGCCGTCGAAAACATCGTTGGTGCTAAAGAAGTGATCGCTAATGGCGGAGAGGTTAAAACCATTAACTTTGTTGAGGGATATTCTTCCACATCAATTATTGAAAAAATCAGGAATCAGATCACCTAAAAACAAAATCAGCCAATGAAGATTCTGGTGATCCGCTTTAGCTCAATGGGCGATATTATATACACCACCCCTGTAGTACGCTGCCTGAAAAAGCAATTACCCGGCGCCGAAGTTCATTTTTTAACCAAACCAGCCTTTAAATATATTTACGACAACAATCCGTATGTTGATAAATTGCTGTTGCTAAAGCCTGCCCTTTCTGAAACCATTACGGAATTAAAAGCGGAACACTATGATTATATCATCGACCTGCATAACAATTTACGTACAACGCTGATCAAATTAAATGTTCATGCGAAGTCATCCACCTATAAAAAACAGCGTATACAAAAATGGCTCAGCTTAAAATTTAAGTTAAAACTGGTGCCGTCTGTCCATTTGGTGGACAGGTATATGAAGACCGTCAAGTTTTTAGGTGTAAAAAACGATGAGCAGCCTATCGATTATTACATCAAAGCAGATCATCAGTTAAACAAGTTGTTGCCACCATCACACCAGGGGGGGTATATCGTTTTTATTATCGGCGCCACGCATTTTACCAAGCGGATGCCAAACGAAAAGATCATCACTATTTGTAGGGGACTGAATCTGCCTGTGGTTTTACTTGGTGGTAATGATGTAAAAGCAAACGCTGAGGAAATTGCCTCAAAAACTCCCAATGTTTATAATGCCTGCGGGATAACCACGCTGGATGAATCTGTCTTTCTGGTATCAAAAGCAAAAAGTATAATAGGGTTCGATACGGGACTTACCCATATCGCCGAAGCTTTTGATAAACCCATCGCATCTATCTGGGGCGGTACGGTGCCTGAATTATTAGGCGTTCAGCCTTATAAAGTGAAAGAAGTGTTGGTAGCAGGCATAGATCTGCCTTGCCGTCCCTGTTCAAAATTCGGCCTGGAAAAATGCCCGCTCGGGCATTTTAAATGCATGAATGATATGCCTGAAGGGCCAATTATTGATTTTGCTAATAATGGTACTGAATCATCTTCAGCTAAAATTTGAATCCGGCAAAACTAATGCGTATTCCCGGGCGTTTAATCTATAGTGATTTTATGTTAATAACATTTCTAATTAAAAGAAGGTTTATTACGCCTCTTTATTTATTTTAGCTTCAATGAAACAACTGTTACTGATCCGGCATGCTAAAGCAGAAAAAGAAACTGCTGTTAAAGATATTGACAGGCCTTTAAAGTATATCGGCATTCAGGATGCAGCTTTTATGGCTGACAAGCTAAAAAATAAAGGATATATCCCCCAGATCATAATAAGCAGCCCGGCATTGCGCACAAGAACAACCGCCGAAATTTTTGCGGACCATTTTTCGCTGCCAGATCCGGCGTTAAATAAGAAAATATACGAGGCCAGTCAACAAACCTTACTGCGTGTTATTAATCAGTTGCCCGAACCAAATAACTTTGTTGCATTAGTTGGGCACAATCCCGGTATAGCACAGATCCTTTATTATTTAACCGGCGAAGCCCGTGAGGTACATACCAGTACCGTAGCCCTCGTTGAATTTGAAACCGATGACTGGGCGTCTGTCAGCGGAGATTCCGGGAAATTGGTTTACTATAGTTGGCCAAAAGGATAGGTCATTAGGTCATTTGCTTCGCGTCATTAGTCATTTTGCCTCACCCAACCCTCTCCAAAGGAGAGGACTTCAAAAAGAGCGCAGTTTAAGCCCTCTCCTTTGGAGAGGGTTGGGTGAGGCAAGTTCCTCATTCAATGAACTAACGCATAAGTTTTCCCAGGCAATGAACGTATATACCCCTGCATTTCAAGGTTTAGGAGATTCATCGCTAATTTACTTGTTGGCATATTGGTTTTTATGGTGAGGTCATCAATAGCCAATGGGATTTTGTGCTGCTGTAAAATTTCAAAGATCAGCCTTTCATCAGACGACAGATCAAAAGGTAATAAAAATTGTTCGATGACCGGCTTTGCGCTACCTGGTTTTTCCCATCCCAAAATATAAGCCAAATCGGTAGCTGAGGTAAGCAAAGCAGCTTTATTATTTCGGATCAAAAAATTGCAGCCTTCCGAATATTCATCCCCTATCCTGCCTGGGAAGGCAAAAACATCGCGGTTATAGGAGTTTGCAATTTCGGCAGTGATGAGAGCTCCGCCTTTAATACTGGCTTCAATTACAATAGTAGCATCTGCAATGCCCGCCACTATACGGTTACGTTGCGGGAAGTTTTCCCTGTCGGGATTGGTGCCTGATGGGTACTCCGACAATAAACCACCATTCTCCAGCATTTTCTCAGCAGTCGCCCGGTTCTGTGCAGGGTACATCCTGTCGAGTCCATGGCCTAATACGCCTAAGGTTGGCATATTTAGTTTTACACATTCTTTATGAGCGGCAACATCAATTCCTAAAGCAAGTCCACTCACTATTAAAACGTTGTAAGCATGTAACTCCTCCACCAATTGCCGGCATAAATGTTTGCCGTAATCGGTGGCGTTGCGGGTACCCACTATGCTGATAATATGCTGCGTGTTTAAATCGGCATTTCCTTTAGTATAGAGAAGAACCGGCGAATCATTACAATTTTTTAAACGTTTAGGATATTTACTGTCGGTATAAAAAATGAGATCGATATTATGTTTTTCAACAAATTTCAACTCTTCTTCTGCCCTTTTCAGTGCGGCGCCCATATCCATTTGTTCAACGGTTTTCCCGCCAATACCCGGCACCTTCATCCATTTGGCCTTTGGCGCTTTAAACACTTCTTCGGCATCGCCAAAATAGCTAACCATTGATTTGGCTAACATGGGACCAATATTTTTTATAAAAGTTAGGGCTACCTGGTGGAGTTGTGACATAGTTTCGATGTGCAGATGTGCAAATATGCAGATGTGAAGATGAATGTGCAAATGAAATGTGCGGATGTGTAGATGGGAAGATGTGCGGATGTTTTTCGATGATAACAAAATCAAAAAAAGTCTCCCCTACCGGGGGAGATTTAGAGGGGGCCTAATAAAAACTATATAAATAGTTTGCAAACTATAAAAATAGTTATACCTTTACTGAACTATAAAAATAGTTTACTATGCAGATCAAAGAATTAACAAAAGCCGAAGAGCAGGTAATGCAGATATTATGGACCCTGCATGAGGCCATAGTTAAAGACATTATCGGACGGATGCCCGATCCCAAGCCTGCCTACAATACTGTATCAACAGTAGTAAGGGTGCTGGAAGGCAAAGGGTTTATAGACCATAAAGCTTATGGTAACTCACATGTTTACTTCCCGGTGGTACTGGAAAAGGAGTACAAAAAATTCACTTTCGATAAAATGATGAAAAACTACTTCAGCGACTCCTATCAAAGCCTGGTATCATTTATTGCTGATGAAAAAAAACTTGACATAAATGAACTGGATGAATTAACCCAATTAATTGATCACCTTAAAAACAAAAAATCATGAACTGGCTACGCTACCTGCTTGAGGCTAATTTATACCTGGCTATATTTTACGGATGTTATTGTTTGTTTTTAATAAAGGAAACTCACTATACCCTTAACCGCTTTTACTTGCTGTTCAGCTGTATTGCGTCATTGCTGTTGCCACTGATGCAAGTGGGCATTTTGAAACCGGCTGAAAAGGCAGTCCAAAATACAGTAGTAATAGTCCCTTCCACAATTCATTACCAGGCTGCGCCGGCAAAAATCGTTGCAGAGACCTCGCATTTTACTGTAATTGATAGCATTGTCTATATCTACCTGCTCGGGTTTATTGTTTTGCTCCTGATCCTCGCTTTTAAACTTTACCAGCTGATAAAACTGACACGAACCAATTCAGCTGTCAACAGAGACAACTATAAACTCATCTATATCCCCGAATCAAACACTGCTTTTTCATTTTTAAACTACCTTTTTATAGGCACAAAAGCCAGCGGCGTTGATACTATCATCAGGCATGAATTGGTGCATATCCGTCAAAAGCATTCTTTTGACATCCTCTTATTAGAGCTATTTAAAGTAATCAACTGGTTCAACCCTCTGGTTTATTTGCTACAAAACAGCCTTAAAACAGTGCATGAGTACATAGCCGACGAAAAAACCGCCGCGGGCGAAACAGATGCCATCAGCTACTCCACCTTTTTGGTTAATAACGCCTATGGTATAGGCGGAACATCTATCACGCATTCATTTTTCAATTATAACCTCTTAAAAAAAAGAATCATTATGCTGAACCAAAAACGATCGGGTAAATTAGCCAGGCTAAAATACCTTATTGCCCTGCCTGTTTGCGCCGGGCTGCTCTGTCTCTCTACACGCTCATTCAGTAAAACCTATGTATTGATAGACCTGATGCCCGGAAAAGCTGACAGCCCATTGATTGCGCCGCCGCCGCCCCCTAAACCACCTATGAAACATCCTGTAATGTTTCGGACACCATCGCCATTAGGTTCAATAACAAAAAAAGGCTATGGATACGCTGAATCAGGTTACCTGGTTGATGGCAAAAGTTTTTTCAGGGTGATTATACAGGAGTCAAAAAATGTACAAAAGGAATATTGGAAAAATAAAGTAAGCCCTGCTGAAGTAAAAATGCTGCGTGAAAAATATGGTTATACTTTCCCAACAATGGATATATTTCCAAAACTTCCACCGCCCCCGCCTCAAAATCCTAAGATAACTAACGTGGCGCTTCCCCCTCCGCCAAAAAAACTTACAAAAACCAATGTGGCAATTCCGCCGCCGCCGATGGAACCGCACATGCCATTAACTAACGCATTTGCAGTGCTGGATAAGTACATTGCCAAATATACAAGGTACCCCGCAGTTGCACGGGATAATAAAGTATCGGGTAGCGTAGTTTTGCAATTTGAGTTAAACGCAGATCATAAAACAACAAACGTTACATTGATTAAGGGAATTGGAAACCGTTGCGATGAAGAGGCGATAAGGGTGCTGAATACATTTAACGACCCCATTGATGCAAAGCCGGGCCCTTATAAAGTGGCTGTAACTTTTACCATAGATGGCTTGGAAGCACCTAAACCTGCCAGTGAAGCCTTAAGAGATGACCCGTTATTTATTGGCGAAGTGGTAGTAGTAACCTATTTGTAAAGAGTTTTAAAAACGATCGGTATAATCATCCGGAACAATCGTTGTAATCAACAACTAATATAAACCACCTGTTTGGTTTCAAAAAACTCTTCCTCAAAGTAATCTTTGAGATGATATTGCTGAACGGCTAAACCCGATTCGGCAATTTCCTGTTCAAGATCCCCTCCTTTTAAATAGAGTATCCCATTAGACAATTTATTTTTCGATGATTTATTAAACTTACCCTTCACCCAGGGATAGAATTCTTTTAACCGGGTTACTGCCCTTGATACCACAAATTCAAACTTTTCATTGATCTCTTCGGCCCGGTTGTGACTGGCTCGTACATTTTTTAAGCCTAAAGCTTTCGCCACTTCCTGCACTACTTTTATTTTTTTGCCGATGGAATCAACGAGGTAAAACTGAGTTTCGGGGAATAAAATGGCCAGCGGAATGCCGGGAAAGCCGCCGCCGGTGCCTACATCCAGTACCTTTTCGTCGGGCAAAAAGGAAATCACTTTGGCTATACCAAGGGAATGCAGGATATGCCGCTCGTAAATCTGCTCAATATCCTTACGGGATATCACATTGATCTGACTGTTCCAAAAGTTATACAATTCGGGCAAACGGTTAAATTGCTCAAGCTGCTGCGCGGTGATGGATGGGAAATATTTTACAAGCAGATCAGATGTCATCCCTGTTAAAACGGTTGATAATATTGCCAAGGAGGTAGCGCGCCCTGAATAATTGCGCCTTAACCGTACCTAAGGGCAAATCAAGTTGCTGGGCTATCTCTTCGTAAGACAGTTCATCAAAATAGCGCAAAGTGATCAGGTTACGGTAACGCGGGGGCAAACTCTCAATAAGCAGTTTAAGCTCCTGGGTTTGCTGTTTTTTGATAGATGTTTCTTCGGGGTTAAGCACATCCGCTTTTATTTGCAGCTGTCGTTCCTCTCCGTCCTCATCCATCATCCCGTGTATTGAAGTTGTATTTAGCTTTTTTTTCCGGATAAAATCGATACAATTGTTTGTAGCCACCCTGAAAAGCCAGGTACTGAATGCATATTCGGGCTGGTATTTCTCCAGTTTTTCAAATGCTTTGGCAAAGGTCTCAACAGTAAGGTCCATTGCGTCCTCTTTGTTGTTCACCATTTTCAGCACCATAAAATAAATGGAATCTTTGTACCTGTGCATCAGGTCGGCATAAGCTTTTTGATCTCCCTGGCGTGCCCTAACGACCAGGTGAAAATCGTTTTTGGCATTTTCGGTAAAATTCGAATTTATTTCCATTTAGTAGTTTTTATAAAGGCGCCAATTAGTCCAAAAGTATTTAAATAAACATAATAAACCAGATCAAATATTGGCAAATACCATAGCAAATCTTTACCGTTGAGACGCCTGAACGGTTTATGGTAGATGATTATTTGAAAAATCAATCTAAACATAAACAAACCTACGGCTAACAAAGGTTCAAAGTTGAAAAATAGGCATAATGTTAATAAAAAGTAAAAAAGAAAACCGCTCAAAGCATCAATACTGAGCAAACGCCTGTGCTTCGCCTTGTAAATGCTGCCAACGCCAAAGTGCCGCTTTTTCTGCCGGTACCAACTGCTTAGTGTAGTTTTGGCATTGGTATAAGTAAATGCATCGGGATGTATTTCTATAACCGTGTTTTCGGGCGTGGCATTTTGATTTACAAACAAATCGTCATCCCCTGATAAGACATGCATGTGTGCCGCGAATCCTTTGGAGCTAAAAAACAAAGATTTGGTATAGGCCATATTACGGCCGATCCCCATATAGGCATCCCCGTTTAACGCCGCCGAAAGATAATTAATGGCAGTTTTTATAGTTTCAAAACGGATAAAAGGGTTCAGAAAGTTATTTGTCCTGTTGTATGGCGAGTAGCCTAAAACAATTTGCACCTGCCCTTTAAAATTTGCTGCCATACGGGTGATCCAGTCATCAGATGCCGGTTTACAATCAGCATCAGTAAATAATAGGTGTTCGTATTTTGCGGCCTTTATACCCAGTGTAATGGCGAATTTTTTGCCGGTTTTAAATCGGGGATGTTCTGTTATAGTAACAACTTTTAAATCGGGGTAACTTTCCTTTAGTTCTTCTAAAACCGTTTCTGATGAATCAAAAGAGCAATCATTGATCACCACCACTTCAAAAACAGGATAGTTTTGCTGCAAAATTGAAGGCAGGTACTCTTTTAAGTTTTGTGCCTCATTGCGCGCGCTGATGATCACCGATATGGGAATGATGCATTGAGGCAACTTATCTGCAGGCTGATAGCCCGAAATACTTTTTTGGTTACTTACAAGAAAATATAATTGAATGATGAAACAAAACTGAAATAAGATGAATAGTGCCTCTTGTAAATACGTTTCCAAACCCTGGTATTAATAAAGCTGCAAATTTGTGGAATTTAGTTGAAATTGTTGTAATTAGTTGTAATTAGTTGTAATTAGTTGTCTGGGGTTGTAATAAGTTGTAGTGGGTTATAATAAGTTGGAAGGGGGTGCGATTGCTGGTTGAAAAGTTCGTTTTAATTCCCGGAAAACCGTAGGGGCGCCGCTTGTGGCAATGTCATTAAGTTAAGGAAATTTAGTTCTCCGCCAAAGCTTTTTAGCCCCACCTAAATCCTCCCCGGTAGGGAGGACTTAAAAAAAAATAAACACGAGCGCAGCCAAAGTCTCCCCAACCGGGGGAGATTTAGAGGGGGCTAAATCACAGGGTTTCCTTAACTTAATGACATTGCGCTTGTGGTCGCCCCTATTCAGGTGTTTCGGAAAACCGGAAATCTCAAAACAAAACTTGGGTAATGTCTCAGTTTTAATTTATTTTGCTGTTTTCGTTTTCATCTACATCCCTTTTACCCCTTTTTCTGCTGAAAAATAGAATTATAGCGCCCACAATTACCATAGGCAATATAACCGAATTATCAGCCTTATTGGTTGCATCCAATAATGTGGCTGTTACGCAAATAATTCCACCTATAAAGGCAAGTTTGTAATTAAACTCTCTGTATTGAAAAAACATAAAAAAGTCATTGGTTAGGGGCTTAAATGTATGAATAAGTTTTTTAAATTAATCTGCTAGTCTTACAATATCCTCTATAGTCACAATATCCTTAGTTAATCCTGCTTCCATTGCTGGGGTAACTCTCAATATTTTAGGTATTGTACAGAAATTGCAATAAACGAAGTGTAAAAGTTTGCACTTTAACACAAATAATTTATATTTGCCTTACTTCAAAGTAAAATTCAACTTTAGCCTCTAATTCCCTATCTAAACGGGAAAAATGTCTGTGCTAATTTTAAACATTCAATAATTTTATAACATTTTCATAGCCAATAAAACTATGTCCGATCAATTTGATTATAATTCAACCAGGAATAAACTTATCCTGTCTGAATATGGCCGCAACGTACAAAATATGGTTAAATATATTGTAGCGCTGCCAACAAAAGAAGAACGTAACCGGTATGCTCAGGTGGTGATAGACCTGATGGGATTTTTAAATCCCCACCTGCGCGATGTAGCCGATTTTAAACATAAGTTATGGGATCACCTGCATATTATCTCCGATTTTAAGATAGATGTGGATTCGCCTTACCCCAAGCCCTCACCGGATGCTATCCATCTGAAACCCGAGCCGTTAAAATATCCGCATCAGCGTATTAAATATAAGCATTATGGCAAAACCATCGAAATGATGATAGAAAAGGCCAAAAGTATTGAAGAACCTGAACGTAAAAGGCACATGGTGCAGGCTGTAGCCAATTTTATGAAGATGGCCTACGTGCAATGGAACAAAGATTCGGTAACAGATGAAATGATATTATCAGACCTGTATGCCTTGTCAGGCGGTCAGTTAAAGCTGGAAGAAAACGTTAATCTTAACCGGGTTGAATACCGTCCGATCGCTCATTCCAACAACAATCAAAACAATCGCGGGCGCACCAATAACAATCAAAACAACCGCGGGCGTACAAACAACAATAACAACCCGCGCAATAACAACAATCAAAACCGCAACCGTAACCAGGGCGGGGCAAAGAAATATTAAAGGAGGTCCATGGTCGATAGTCCATAGACCATGGTATATGTGATAAAGAAAGAATATTCTTTTGTCAATATATTCATTAAAAACTATGGACTATGGACTATCGTCTATGGACAAAAAACCATGAACTAACATGAACGCATTTGTAATAAACGGCGGCAAACCGCTTAAAGGCGAAATTGTGCCGCAGGGTGCAAAAAACGAAGCATTACAGGTTATTTCGGCGGTGCTGTTAACTGCCGAAAAAATAACCATCAGCAATATTCCCGATATAAAAGATGTTAACAAGCTGATTGGCTTACTTGGCGATATGGGCGTTACCATTGAGCGTCTGGCGCCTGATACCTACAGTTTTGAAGCAAAAAATATCGATCTTGATTTTTTCCTGTCAGATGAATTTAAAGAACAGGGCGGTGGCCTCCGTGGATCAATAATGATCGTCGGGCCTTTACTTGCCCGTTTTGGCAAAGCATCCATTCCAAAGCCGGGTGGTGATAAAATTGGCCGCCGCAGGCTGGATACCCATTTCCTGGGTTTTGAAAAACTGGGCGCCCGGTTTGACTATGATCCTTCCAATGGTTTTTTTAATGTAGATGCCTCAAATTTGAAGGGCACCTATATTTTGCTTGACGAAGCTTCAGTTACCGGTACAGCCAATATTGTTATGGCGGCTGTTTTGGCAAAAGGAACTACCACATTATACAATGCCGCCTGTGAGCCCTATTTACAGCAATTGTGCAAGATGCTCAACCGCATGGGTGCAAATATCAGCGGCATAGGTTCAAATCTACTCACAATTGAAGGCGTTACAAGCCTTGGGGGTACCGAACACCGGTTGCTACCGGATATGATCGAGATCGGTTCATTCATAGGTTTAGCTGCCATGACGGCCTCCGAAATCACGATTAAAGATGTACATTACCAGGAGTTAGGAATGATCCCCGATGTGTTCAAACGCTTAGGAATTCAGTTTGAATTGAGGGGCGATGATATTTATATCCCATCGCAACAACATTACGAAATAGAAACATTTATCGACGGCTCGATCATGACTATCGCCGATGCACCATGGCCCGGTTTTACCCCCGACCTGCTGAGCATTTGCCTGGTAGTTGCTTCGCAAGCCAAGGGTTCGGTGCTTATTCACCAGAAGATGTTTGAGAGCCGCCTGTTTTTTGTTGATAAATTATTGGATATGGGCGCACAAATTATTTTATGTGACCCGCACCGTGCAACAGTTATTGGACTTGATAAACAGGTGCAATTACGTGGCATCTCCATGACCTCTCCCGATATACGCGCCGGAGTATCATTGCTGATAGCTGCCTTGTCGGCAAAAGGCCAGTCAACCATTTACAATATCGAGCAGATAGAGCGTGGTTACCAGCATATCGACCAGCGCCTAATCGCGTTGGGAGCGGATATTACGAGAATATAGTGAAGTCCGAAAGTCAGTAAAGTCCGGGAGTTCGAAAGTAGAAGTTTCAATTAGCGTAGGCAAATTCAGCAATGAATTTCTAAAATACTTTTTTTTACTTCCGGACTTTACTGACTTTCGGACTTTCGGACTAAAAAACTATCTTTATCGCAAACCTATTGTAAAATGCCCTACCAAAACAGGAAATCTACTTATGCCAGTTTTATACTGCTTTTTGTATTGATCAAAGTAAGTTTAAACTTATTGGCGATATCGCATTTTGGCTTTCACCGTGATGAGTTTTTACATCTGGTGCTTGCCGACCATCTGGATTGGGGCTATAAGGAGGTACCGCCATTTATTGCTTTACTGGCAAAAATAACGACTTCAGTTTTTGGCAATTCGGTTTTTGCAGCACGCATCTTCCCTACTGTCGCCAGCGGACTTATCATTTGGTTTACGGGTTTAATAACGGTTGAACTGGGTGGTAAAAAATTTGCTATCGCCCTTGCCTGCCTTGCACTGATATTTTCTCCGGGTTTTGCGGCAAGCGGTTACCTCTTTCAGCCGGTAGTTTTCGACCAGCTATGGTGGGTAATGGCTGTTTGGCTGCTTACCAAATACAGCAATACCTCGTCAATTAAATATTTGTACTGGCTTGGCGTAGTGGTTGGTTTGGGAATGTTAACCAAATACTCCATGTCGTTTTTCGCGTTTTCCCTTATTTTTGGCCTCGCCATCAGCAAACAACGCAAAATGCTGCTCAACCGGCACATCATTGGCGCTGCTTTAATAGCCCTCATTATTTTTTTACCCAACCTGGTATGGCAGATCAACCACCATTTGCCGGTAATTACCCACATGAGAAACCTGCGGAAGTATCAGCTGGATTATATTAAACCGTCTGATTTTATCAAACAGGAATTAATGGTAAACGGGCTCGCCTTACTGGTATGGCTTACCGGTTTTATATTTTTACTATTCTCAACAAGGCTCCATAAGTTCCAGTTTATTGCCATTGCATTTGTTTTAATTTTTACCTTTTTGCTGGTTATGAATGGCAAAAGTTATTACCTTTTCGGTGCATACCCTATGCTATTTGCTGCAGGCGGTTTTGGCTTTGAGCGATGGCTAAAAGCCAGCGGGAATGTACTGCGAGCCGTTGCAATAACGATATTCACACTCCCAAACCTGCTGCTGTTCCCAATAGTGTTACCTGTTTTACCTTTAAACCAAACAGTTGCTTTTTTTAGGTTTGCGCGTGAGAACCTTTCGTTTACAAAATTTATTGTAACCTGGGAGGATCATAAAGTTCACCAGACTACGCAGGACTACGCCGATATGCTGGGATGGGATGAGATGACCGCCAAAGTAGCCAAAGCCTATCAAAGCCTTACACCCGACCAGCAAAAGCATACGCAAATTTATGCCGATAATTACGGTGAGGCAGGCGCCATTCACCTTTTGGGTAAACAATATCATTTACCCGAAGTAATATCGCTCAACAGCAGTTTTACCTTGTGGGCGCCGGATAACCTTAACGGCCAATACATTATTTATGTGGACGACCAGGGGGGCGGCAATATAGACACTTTTAAATCGTGCCTGGAAAGCTACCGCAAAGTTGGCGAAGTGGAGAACCCTCTTGCAAGGGAAAAAGGAACGGCTGTTTTTATTTTAGTTCATCCGGGACCTGCTTTAAATGATCGGTACAGGAAAGAGCTGGCGGTGAAGAGACTGGAATAAATTAATTTGAAAATTTGATGATTTGAAAATTTGAAAATTGTGGCGGGATCGGCTTTAGCGGAAAAGCATCACAAACAAAATCCCGGTTTACCGGGTATTGATATATTAAATATTGCTTATTATTTATGCGGGGCTTAAAAACAATCATCTTTCTATTCATTTCCAACACCTTTATGACCTTTGCCTGGTACGGGCATTTAAAATTTAAAGACTACGACTGGGGTAAAAACCTGAGCCTGTTCGCCATTATTTTGATCAGCTGGGGACTGGCTTTTTTTGAATATACCTTCCAGGTACCGGCTAACCGGGCAGGTTTCAAAGGCGATGGCGGTCCTTTCTCTTTAGTACAGCTAAAAACCATACAGGAAGCCATTACCTTAACGGTATTTATGCTGTTCACCATTGTTTTTTTTAAATCCGAAAGACTGGCCTGGAACCACCTCGTTGGTTTCGGATTAATCGTACTGGCTGTGTTTGTGATATTTAAGAAATGGTGAGGATGCGGATGTGCGGATGTGCGGATGTGCGGATGTGCGGATGTGCGGATGTGCGGATGTGCGGATGTGCGGATGTGCGGATGTGCGGATGTGCGGATGTGCGGATGTGCGGATGTGCGGATGTGCGGATGTGCGGAATTTCTTCGCCATTGGCGAAGAAATTAATTATTTGTTATACATGGGTTCAAATAAATGAAAACAATAGGGTTCAATAACTAAATATTCCTGTTCAGGGCCAACAATAAACTCCTGTTGCGAATGATGGTCAAAAAGCTTTGTATTAATACCAGCATGTTCTTTAAACGCCAGCCAGGTTAAATAAGATGGTTTATCGCTAAAATTAAATACGCAAATCAATTTATCATCGGCGTAAGTTCTGACATAAGCTGCAACATGAATATTGAAAGGCGCTAACCAGCTAAGGTTTTTTAAGTCACTTATAACAGCTAATTTTTTTCGGATGCTGATTAGTTTTGCAGTGGCTGCAAAAACCCTATTCTCTACGGTTCCCTGAATATCAACTTTTTTATTTTTTTTCCAGTCAATAACCGGTCGGTGCATCCAGCGGTTATCATAATTTTTGCCGGGGTCGTCCAGGTACGAATAATCATTACAATAGCCGAGCTCATCGCCATAAAACATCATGGGAACCCCACCAATAAAAAAGCTATGGGCCTGCATCAGCAAAATTTTATGGATAGCCAGGTCAACCGCAATTTCATCGTTCGCATCCATCGCCTTTTCAAGCCCGCATAATGAGGCCAGCGACCCGCTGATCCTGGCATCGCCGGTTTTAGGGTTTGAAGAAAACAATGCGCCTTTTGATGGGCTCCCGGGGAAGCTTCCCTCATAATATTCTTTTAAAAACTTACGATGCTGATAGGGATCAAAGCCTGCAGATCGGATCATCTGGTCATCATAAGCTAATCCAATATCATCATGGCACCTGGTATAAGTGATCCACGAAGCGCCGAATGGTTTCCGCAGCAGGCCGGGTTGGGCAGAGAGCATCACATGGGTATCGCCGGTAGCCAGCATGTCCCATTGCAGCGCCATTTGTGTGGCGTTATAAGCAAAATCACATTCTTTGGCCAGGTATTGCCCGGTTCCGAAATATTTCATTATCTCGTCCGGGCTAACTATGGCTTCGCCTAAAATAGCCATTCCAGGTGTTGCAGCAATTACACACTGTTTAATTAAACGGAGTAAAGTGTGTGCCTGGGGGAGGTTCTGACAGTTTGTCCCCAATTGCTTCCAGATAAAAGCGGGGGCATCTATCCGTAAAATATCCACACCAATATTGGCATAAAAGAAAATATTATCGAGCATATCAACAAGCACCGATGGATTTGTGTAATTCAAATCCCACTGGTAATTGTGAAATACTGTCATCACCCATTTATTGCATTCGGGTACGTAGGTAAAGTTTCCGGGTGAGCTTTCAGGAAATATCTCGGGCATATACCTTTCGTATTCCGCAGGGACAGACTGGTCGTTAAACATGTAGAAATAATCCTGGTATTTTGGATCGCCACCTTTAGCCTTCAAGGCCCATTCGTGCTGCCGCGAAGTATGGTTCAACACTATATCCATCATCAGGTACATTCCGCCGATGTCCATTTTTTTTTGTACCGATTGTAAATCCTTTAACGTCCCAAAGCGTTTATCTACCTTCCTGAAATCAGAAACCGCATAACCGCCGTCGCTCTCACCTGTAGGGCTTTCAAAAACAGGCAACAGATGCAACAGGTTTACGCCCAGTTTTTGGAAATGTTCAAGCTTATTGCCCAGGTTTTTTATATCGCCGCAAAAACGGTCGACATATAAACTCATCCCGGTAATTTCATTGCTTAAAAACCAGTTCCCCTTATTTGCTTTTTCTTCATCCTTATTTTTTAAAATAGCCGAACGTGTTTTATAGGCTTGTATAATAACCAGGATTAATTTACTAAAAGAATCAGCCCCGGCAGGATGATCACCATAGATCTCATTGTATAAATCAAAGATAGCATCCGCATTAGCGATCATACGCATATAAAATCCGTTGTCAGCGCCTGCTATATCTATATTGTTTTTTTGCAGGATAGTATTTATTTCCTGATGTAATGAAGGACTATACACGTTAAAAGGTTATTAATTAGGAAAATGTTTCTTAATATTTATTTATCAAAGCAGTATTACTCAAATTATATTTTTCATTAATGTCCTGAGCCAACCGGTATCAGCACTTCATCAGTCACTGTATCTTTTTTAATACGTGTCGTTGCCAGTGCTGCTATTAACAAAAGTACGCCGGCAAAGCTTATCGCATTTGTCGGGTTACCGCCAAGGAAATTCTTAAACACATAGCCAAAGCTGAGCGTTTGCAATATCATAGGTATCACAATCATCATATTTATGATTCCCATATAAACGCCGTACCTTTCTTTTGGAATATTGCCGACAACCATTATATAAGGCACGCCCATCATACTTGCCCATGCTATCCCAAAACCAAGCATGGGCGCGAATAAAAGCATTTTATCAGTAATATGAACAAAGATAAGCAAGCCTATGCCAGCCACAGCAAGGCAGGCTATATGCACATATTTAGCGCTGAATTTCCGCGCCAGCCATACCAGGCCAAAAGCCGAAGTAAATGTAACAATATTGTAAAAGCCATTTACTTTACCCGCCCATACAACTGCCTGTTCATACAATTCTTTATTACCATCGGGAGTGGTATGAAAAACCGACTTTGCTATACTTAAGGATACAAACTGCCAGTAACAAAACATAGCATACCACTGGAACAGGTAAACCAGGGCCAGTTTCCACATAATACCAGGCATATCGGCTATTGCTGAAACTATCTCTTTTAAAGGTTCCAGAAAGCCCCTTTTCCTGGCCCGCAGGTCTATAAGTTCCTGTTCTGTTGGTGGAATTTCAGGGGTGGTCAATACCGACCATACCACCGAGACGATAGAACAGATGGCGCCTACAAAAAAAGATCCAAAAACCCAGTACGGGATACCTGATTGCCCATCGGCAGTTTTGGTTTCACCAGAAATAATATTTTTAAAAAACCCAAGTGAAAGGTTGGCAAGGGTGATGCCCAGGCCGGTAAAAAAGCTTTGTGTTAAAAACCCCAGCGCCCTTTGTTTCTCAGGTAATTTATCGGCAATAAAAGCGCGGTAGGGCTCCATTGCGGTATTATTGGCAGCATCTAATATCCATAATAACCCGGCGGCCATCCATAAAGCGCGGCTAAAGGGAAAAGAGAACAGACACAGGCTGCAAAAAACTGCACCCATTAAAAAATAGGGTTTTCTCCTCCCCCAGCGGGGATGCCAGGTTTTGTCGCTTAATGCGCCGATGAGGGGTTGTATGAGAAGTCCTGTCATCGGCCCGGCCAAATTCAAAAGCGGTAATTGCTCGGGCCGGGCATGTAAAAAGGTATACAAAGGATTTATAGCCGTTTGCTGCAAACCGAAACTATACTGAATGCCAAAAAACCCGACATTCATGTTTATAATTTGCCAAAAGCTAAGCTTTGGTTTTAAAAATGCCATAAAAAAACAATAAAATTTTTATTAATACTCAATAGGTTCAAAATAAAGCGAAGTGTAATAATACAATTTGGATTTGATAAACGGGTAAAAAAGAGCGCTCCACAATAAAAAAATGTTTAAACACGCTTTAACAGACCGTAGCTCAGCTCAATAAACACCTAATGATCAGCAGTTGAAGCATCAGGCATTTATTGCTTATAAATCCGTTAATATTTTGCGCCTAAGAGTGTTGTTATTAACAAAATGGTTGTTTAATTATTCCAAAAGCAGCTACACTAAGTTATACCGGAAATTATCGTGACCATAAATGGTGTGAAATATCCTGCTGAGCCATCGGAAAAAATACGCGAATATGATTAAACTGAACCTGATTTTCACAAAACTACAGCCCCATTCTTTAAAAAATCGTACTTTTGAAGCATCGTAGCATTCCATTATAATGGCATGGGTAAACAATAAAAAATAGTACATGAGCAGCATCCATCATAAAGATATCGGAACAAAACAAAAGGCACTTGCCATTAATCTCGATCCTAAAATTTATGGTTCATTCGCCGAAATTGGCGCTGGTCAGGATGTGGCAGCCAATTTTTTTAAGGCAGGCGCTTCTTCTGGTACTATTGCAAAAACCATGTCGGCTTATGATATGACTTTTTCTGACGCAATTTATGGCGTTCAGCAGGTACGCCGTTATGTTAGTGAAAACAGGCTCATCTCAATGCTTGAACATGAGTACGGGTTATTGATGGAGCGACTATCTGTACAACGCGGCGATTCAACAACCTTTTTTGCTTTTGCCGATACGGTATCCGCGCTTAATTATCAAAAAACGAATGACGGGCATGGCTGGATGGGGGTTCGTTTCCAACTGGAGCCTAACGGCGCCTTTAATGATGTGGTTTTGCATGTGAAATTATTGGATTACGATAACAATATGCAGCAGCAGGCAGTTGGCGTACTGGGTGTTAACCTGATTTTTGCATGTTTTTATTACCATCAAGACCCGCCGTTATTTTTACAGTCGCTGATGGATGACCTGTCAAACGACCGGATTCAAATAGACATGATCCGATTTGAAGGACCCGACTTTAGCAAGGTGGATAACCGCCTGATGAGTTTGCATCTGGTAAAATACGGTTTTTCAGACGCGGCCGTTTTCGGGCCGGATGGCAAAAACCAGCAGCCTTCAGAAGTACTGTATAAAAAACATATCCTGGTGATCCGCGGGCGTTTTCGTCCCATCATCAATGTGCATTTGGATATGCTCAATAACGGCGTTAAACAATTTTTGCAGGAGCCTGATGTAGACAAGGCTAATGTTATTGTTGTTACCGAGCTTACCCTGCAGGCCCTGAAAGAAAAAGATGCTCACGAAAATGCCGAAATTGATGAAAAAGATTTCCTCGACCGCGTGGATATCCTTTGCTCTCTCGGGCAAACCGTGCTCATCTCGAATTTCCATGAGTATTATAAATTGGTGGCTTACCTGTCGAAGATCACCAAATTAAAGCTGGGTGTGGTTGTGGGCTATCCCAACCTGGAGTATATTTTTTCGGAAGAACATTACCGTGAATTGCCGGGTGGTATCCTGGAATCATTTGCTACGCTGTTCAGCCGCAAGGTGAAACTTTTCATATACCCTACGCTGCGCGATGGCGTGATCCTGAACTGCCTTAAATTTTACCCGCCGCCGCACCTCATAGACCTTTACCGATACCTTATTGCCAATAACAAAATAGAAGACATCAGGCATTATAACGAGAATAACCTGAGTGTGCAAACCAATAAAGTGCTGGAGCTTATAAAACAGGGCGCCGACGGATGGGAACAATTTGTACCTGCAGAAGTAGCCGCCATGATAAAAGACCGCTGCTTGTTTGGGTATGCCTGCGACGTGGATGCAGCTAAGGAAAATGCAGGTACAAATGAGGGTGAGAATACGGTAGACAGGGTTTGAAGTCTCACCTGAAATGAACACAGATAATATTCCTGCAACTCAAATCATAAAATCCACCGGCCTTTATTTGAAGAAACAGAAAAGCGCTAATACGCAGGTCAACTATCTTCACCTGAACTTCCTGTGGCAAACCTCAAATCAACCCTTTTAATATTGGCTGTCAAATAGCCAAGCCAAAAAAGCAGTACCGGTAAAATCACATCCAGTTGCCTCGGGTACGAGCTTAGCGCCCCGCTTAACATCAAATAGACACTGGTAATTAGCAACACAAACTTTACCGGGGATATGATAGTGCGCCAATTGAGTGCTGTTAAAACAATCCCCGTAAGCGATGCCCATAAAATAATAGAACCGGTGATAATATTGCCAACAATAGCCGCATCCTGATAAGAATACGAATAAGGAAAATTAAATAACATCCTCGAAAAATTATAAAAGTAATTCCGGGCAAACTTTAAGGGCGACCTTTTGATGTTATTGATGGCTATCTTCTTAAAAAGCGCGTCCTGTTCAATTTCATTATGTTTCAGAATAAATTGAATCTCTTTGGCATGGTTCTTTTTAAGGAGATTAACAGCTTCAACCGATTTAAAGAGCGTGGGATATTGGTTGTTTGTCAGTTCCGGAAGTTTCCAGTCGCCATATTCATTTTCATAGGGCGTACTCATCCAATATAAACTCATCCCACCCGAATTGCCCCAGTAAAAAATCTTGCCGGTGATATGATAAGTATAAGCTAAATATGGCAAAGTGACAGCGAATGCAATCAGCAATATTTTCACGGGCTTTAAGTATTTGTACCTGTTCTTTTTGATTAACAGCATTATTAAACAGGCAGCCAGGCAGATGATCAGTACATAGCCGAAAATAATTTTGGTCAGCGTAAGATAGCCCAATACGAAGCCTGCTAAAATGAGATACTTTATACCTCCTTTTATATAACAAAGGGTAGCCAAATAAATAAACAGCGACACTAAAAAGCCGGTTAGCGCCTCGGTATATAATATGGGCAAAACAGCTAAGGCATTGGGGTACAGTGCTAAAAGAAGACTAAACGCCAATGCTATTTTGTTATTGGTAACCAGTACCAATGTTTTGTATAAAAACACAATAGCTAAATACAGATAGAAGGCATTTAATAAGGTGATATAAAGGACAGGGATATGCAACACTAACAGTGGCGCCAGGATAAGCGGGTAACCCGGCCCGTTCCACAGATTAATATGGGCGGGAAAAGGTGAGTAAAAGCCATGAATGAGGTTATGCGCAAAATCAACATACCTGATCTCATCGCCATATAGGTTGGGCCATTTATTCTTAACTATAAAATAAGCGTAATAAATTAAAAACGGGGCGAATATTAACCATGGATTACGGGTAAACTTTTTAATCATAATAACTGCACAGCATTTTTTTGGGGATGCTCTGTTTTCCCGATGTAAACATCGTAAAAATAGAGAACATTAGTTTGGTACAACCGTCACAATAACCCTTTTGTACCTTGTTAAAGCAGGTATGCCTTTATCGGTTACTTTTAATATAAAATGGATAGTTTGTGGGGCAGTTACAACCGGGGCGGTAACTGGCAGATCGTACAAATTACTTGAATATGGTACGAAGCTCACTAATCCTTTATAGCTTCCGGCCTCGGGATATTGAAGCCAGCGGAAGCTCATGGAATCGCCGTCAGGGTCGTATGTCCCCTTGGCACTTAAATGAAATTGCTGCCCTGATTTTACCGTAAAATGATCAGGGTGGGCTAACATTGGTACCGGCGGGTGGTTACATTGCTTATAGCTTTTAGTTGTCCATGCTATTCGTGCTGCAAAATCATTCTGATATTCTTCGCGCCAGCGCCATATTGTTGCCTGGATACTTTTGTAGCCTTTTTTATCTGCCGCAACATAAACGGAATCTTCTGCATTTGCCCAAAGCGGGCGGGTTTCGGGCAATGTCTCTGGCCAGTTTGGCCTGGCAAAAGCATCGGGCCCTTTGGCTAATTCAGGTGTGTAAAATTCATATCTTCCACCCCATCCGCCATAATCCGGATGTTCAGGATCATTTAATCCGTTTGTTATCAAACCTAAAAATGACGGCGAATCACCCTCCATACCATAGGCAACATCGGGATAAGCCGCTCCAAGGGGACCATGGCCCTGCTGGATATTTTTTGCAAGCCATTCAGCACTTACTACCTCTTTATTCGACCCCTGCATCCCAAAAGACATCCCCAGCCAGGTGGCATGCCCATAGGTATAACCCGGACTGCAAATAAAAAACAAGTCAGGGAAGGTTTTACGTATCCAGGGACCAGAATCATCCTGGTCTGAAATGGTATAAACCCTGATCTTTTTAACCAGGGCTTGTGCCTGTGTTGCTGTTTTTGTTTGTCTGATTTTCCACAGGGCCTGGGCCAGGCAATTTGCACCGCCCCAGTCGCAAACCCACAATGGTCGCGTGTCCGGTTTTTCCAATACTTTGATAATCCAATCAGAACCCTGCGAGTCGTGGCCCTCCCCTACGCCCTCCATGCCATAAACTGGCAGACCTTTTTTTACCCTTAAATTAAGGTATTCGTAACTGGGATAACCTTTTTCATGCTTCAATAAATTTGGCTGAACCTTTTTGTAGGCATTTAACATGTCGTGGATGGTTTCGGGAGCCACCCTGGTTTTCTGATGGATAGAAGTAACTGCGATCAGTCCCTCCACGTCCCATTGGTTACTATACGTAAGAAATCGAACCAGCGATTCTGAATCATCGGGATCAGCTTCAATATCTGTCAGTACCAGCACCCTTAATTTTGATTTTTGCTGGGCCCCTGCGCCAACCGCAACCATCAATACAATTATCAGCAAAAATAACTTTAACGAACTTTCAGGCTTACACATTTCTATTAGTTTAATGCAATAATATTAGTAAATAAAAAAGGATTCTCCTCGCCATAATTTAAAAAGGACAAATCAGTTTTCAAACTTGGCGCCAAAGATTCGTGAAGGGTATAAAATTGCTAACTACTGGTTTTAATGAACCATGGCTATCAACTGTGCCTGACACATACCCAGCACTGTGCGTTTAAACCAATAGCTTTTTCATAATAAATTGTCAGGGTTAACTCCTGGAATCAGTGTACATATCTCCAACCAAACTTTTCAGTTGCCTTTATCCTAAATACATGAAAACTATTACTAACCAATCGTTTATCTTACCAAAATCACCTTAACCGGCCCCAACAAACCAGATGGCTGCAGAGGCGAGCCAGCATTATAAAACGGCATTGTTGTGAACGTGTATTTTTTGGTTTCAGATATCTGCTGGTCGCCTATTAATCGGTTAACCCATAAATTGGTAACTTTCACTTCCAGTGTATTGTTTCCGGGTTTAAGCACATGGGTAAGGTTTACCCTAAAAGGTATTTTCCATACAATTCCCAGCGATTTACCGTTTACAATAATCTCTGCAAGGTTTTTAACGCTTCCCAGGTCGAGCCATATTTGTGAGCCTTTTTCAAACCAGGCTGCTTCAGCATTGATATTTTTGGTATATATGGCTGTTCCCGAAAAATATTTGACTCCGGTATTAGGGTTATTTTCCCAGGCCGAAAGGCTATCGATTTTTATTTCTTCCGGAGCTCCTCTGTCCTTTTGAAAATTAATTTTCCATTCACCTGTTAAAACAGCCACATTACTTTCTTTATGGGCAGGAACAATCCGGCTGGCAATGTTTGTTTTTCCTTTGAAAATCACAAAAACGGCGTCATTTGGTTCAAGGTGCAAGGGTACTTTTGTGCGCCCGTCGGCAAAAGAGTAGGAGGCTTTGTCACTTAAACCTGTTTCCGGATGCCAGATCTCAACAGCCTTACCGGAGGTTCTGAAATTAACCTCAAGGTTTTCGGCTTTATTGTTGCGGTTATTCACCCAATAAATTTCTTCGCCAGGTAAGGTACGGTGAACATATAATAAATTAGTGGTCTCACTTGGTTTGCTGTATTGAAAATCGGGGTTAACCTTTATGCCGTTTAATGCAACAGCAATAGACTGACCGGCAAAAACCCTTCCTTGTCCAATAACGTTGAAGCCAGTATATTCAGCCCATAACGAATTCGCTATGGCGTTATATTCGGCCACGTTATCACCCAATCCTGGTGAGCCTGCCGGTTTCGGCCCTACTACAGTAGCTCCCGCCTTTACCAGTTCGTTTATCTTTCTTAAAACTTTTAAAGTCATTTGCCTGCTGTTTGAATCGAGGGCAAGGACTTTGTAATGCATACCGCTTGGCGTAACGATCTGTCCATCTTCAACTTTCAATACATTCAACAATGCGTCTGCATTCACAAAATCATAATTATACCCCTCTGGGACGTCAGGTAATTTTTTTCCGAATAAGGCGGTTATGTTGTTATCCTCACCATAATAGTATATCACATCGGCTACGAATTTTCCCTGTTGCAGCAGATAGGAGCTACGCGAAAGGTAGGCCGTCCAGGCTTTCGCTTGTTCGGCCCAGGTTTCATGGCGGTTAAACCATTGTCCGAACGGACCGAGGCCGAGGCCGGGAATTTTATCATCGGTAGGCTGATGAACCGAACAGTGGATAACAAAACGGTTTAAACCGCTGGCCAATTCCAAATCAGCTGTGGGTTTTAGTTTTTCCGGGTAAAACGACCATGCTGTACCTCCTAAACCAAATGCCGTCATTGATTCTGCAGCGACAAGATTCTGCCCGTAGATATGCGCCACTGATGCCGACTCGCGGATATCAGCTTTATATTTCAACTCATCGCCCATAACACTGGGTGTCCACATCGCCGACATTGGTATGTCAGCTGTACGTTTCACTTCCATGCCGTCAGCGATGAGCGCGCGGCCATCCTCATGTGATTCGGAATAGCGTTTCATACCGTGCTCGTGCAAAATTTTTGTCAACTGGTCATAATGATTCTCAGCAACCAGTTCACTCAGCGTTTTACGAAGATCCCATAAAAAACTATCGCTCGCTTCAGCACTTTGCACAATATGTCCCGCTAATACCGGCATCCATGGTAACATGTTATATCCGCGGCGTTTGGCAAATTCAGCAAGCATATTCGGTGTCCAATTTTGTGTACCGGCCTCCCAGCTATCAGTTACCATGTATTGCAGGCCACCCTTTGAACCCATTAATCCGCCGGTAGCATCTTTATACATCGCAAGATAATGTTCAAAATATGCTTTAACCGCTACAGGGTCGAGTTTATCCACTTCCAAACCTGTTGCTTCCACTGTTGCAGGGTGGTTGGTAATCCCTGTTAGCGAATATCCCAAACGCATAATTTTCCATTTGCCTGCGGGTGGAGTCCAGCTCAATGAACCATCTGACCGCATTTTTCCCGTCAGGTCCACTATGTCTGAGGTTTTTATCACGTCCTCTGTTTCGGGGGTGGCCTGCTGATACAGATCTGTTGCTGTTCCATAAGCCGCCTTTTCTTCGAACCTGTTTACTACTGCGACGGTATGTAAAACCAGCTCAGCCACTTTGGTATCGACAGGTTCCTTAGTACCTCCGCCGCCCGCCCCGAACAAAGCGCCAAGATCAGGTGGAATGATATTTTTAAAAGTTACCCTGAAATATTTTGCAGTAGTTGCAGGAATGGTAATAGTTTGCTGCAGTACATTTCCTGCCGGGATAAAACATACCTGTCTGAAATTCTTTCCATCATCACTCACCTGCAAACTTCTCGTGTCCTTTAAGTCACCATATAAACCCAAAGGCCCCCTGTCGCCGCCACCAACAATTGTTAGCGCTTTGATCTTTTGGGGTCCGGCAAATTCAAATTGTATCCAGGCATAGCCATGTGCGGTGTCGGCAGGTAAAGTATTGGTAATGGCAAGGTCTCCATCGGTGAGCTGGGCCAAATTAAAACTGCCCCCACTGGATGAAACAATCGGGTTGAGTACGGTCATTGGTATATCTGTTTCCGGCATCTTATAGGCTATTACCGATATATCGTTATAATATTCGGGAGCTGTTATGCTTGCCATCCCTAAATTGCTTGAAATGTCTATTCCTAAATTTTGAAAAGGGCCGGAAGCCGCCGAAGGCTTTGATGTTGTGCCGCTAAAAGGTTTCCCTCCTTCTACTATAGTCTCCGTCCAGACAACTTTCTTCATCCCGTCCTTCGCGGCTACCCATGGCCCTCCGCTTTCACTCCATCCCGGCGACCCTGCAATGGCCATTTCCAGATGCAGGGAGTCGGCCAGTTTTGTGGCGAAATGGAACGCATCCTTCCATTCGGGCGTCATGTAGGACAATCGTTTTGTAACAATTTGAGGCGTCATCATTGCCGCATCAAAATTCTGAAAACCACCGATACCTGATCGTTTCATCCATAACAGGTCTTTTTTTATCCCGTCTTTAGTAATATTTCCGTTCATCCAGTGCCACCACACACGCGGCTTTGCTGAATTGGGCGGCGTCAGGAAGCCTTGCAGCAAACTGTCCGGCTCTTTCAATTGTGCCTTGGCGTCGCTGTAAGTGATAAATAATAAAGTGGAAGAAAGGATGTAAAAAAGAGTCTTTTTCATAACAATTAATTATAAAGGTCTGATATAACGGTAGTGGGATAATCCACGATGTTCGGCTTTTGATAGTCTGTCAATATTATAAACAAATATTGGGTTAATAGCCCCAATTTGTCACCTGGTATAATTGAGGTGGCTGATCCTTTTGTAATACTGATCAAAATATTTTAAAATTTACAGACTAAATTTAATAATTCAGTTAATTGGTTTCGTCAAGGCAAAGAAGAACCTTGTGCGTTTGCGCTTTTCCAAATATAGCCTCCGGTTTTTACATAACCATCCTTTACTGTCCCCATTGTGTCAAACCGACACGTAATTCATTTCGTAAAACCCTTTGAAAAGGAAGGAATTCTATGTTAGTTTGTTCATTATGAAGAATTATCTCAAAATTGTGAAAATTGACGAGGATTCCATCACGCCTAAGTATTTGCAGATCATCAATGCGATATTGAGTGGCATTGAATCGGAAAAGCTTGAAAAAGGCGACATCCTGCCATCAATCAATGACTTGAGTACTGCGTTGGAAATCTCCAGAAATACTGTGGAAAAAGCTTACAAGGAACTAAAGCAAATGGGTATCCTTAAATCAGTTGCCGGGAAAGGTTATTTTATAAACAACACAAAATTTAGCCAGCCTTTCAAAGTAATGCTGCTTTTTAATAAGTTAAGCAGTCACAAAAAAATTATGTATGATGCCTTTGCTACAACACTTGGGAGCGCCGCAGCGATTGATTTCTATATTTATAATAACGACTTCAACTACTTCAAAAAACTTATCAGCGATAAGATCGACAACTATTCAACCTTTGTGATCATCCCCCATTTTATCGAAAATACAGGGAAAGCATATGAGGTGATTAACGATATCCCTAAAGATAAACTCATCCTGATGGATAAACTGGAATCCGGCGTAACCGGGAAGTTTGGCGCTGTTTATGAAGACTTTGAAAAGGATATCTATTACGCGCTTGAAAAATTACTGGATAAGCTTGGCAAATACCACACACTGAAGATCATCTTCCCCGAACATTCATACTATTCGAAAGACATATTGAAGGGCTTTTTAAACTTTTGCCGGCAATACGCATTTGAATATGAGATCCTCCATACACTAAAAAATGAGCAGATCAGTAAAAATACAGTGTATATTAACCTGATGGAAGATGACCTGGTGGAACTGATCGAAAAGATCATTTCGCTGGAGCTTAACGTGGGCAAAGACATCGGTGTTATTTCCTACAATGAAACGCCGATCAAGAAGATCATCCTAAATGGAATAACAACCATCTCCACCGACTTTAGATTGATGGGTGAAAAAACGGCGGAATTAGTCTTGAACAAATCAACCGAACAAATAGCTATCCCTTTTTTGGTTACCGAACGCAATTCGCTCTAATGGGGTTCGAATGGCGCTGTGCCCCGGCGATGGTTGAGCCCGATGGGGACAGATGAGGACAGTGAAGTAATTTTTTACCTTTATCATTGCTTTAACGATTATAAACCAACTTTTTTTAAACCATGCAAATAATCTTCGGTATCATTTACCACTTTATAGGTGGTTTTGCCTCGGGCAGTTTTTATATCCCCTATAAAAAAGTAAAGGGTTGGGCCTGGGAAAGCTTCTGGATCGTCGGCGGGATTTTTTCCTGGCTGATCGTCCCACCTTTAGCGGCATGGCTAACCATCCCAAATTTTACGGAGATCATTAAGGAAACCAACGGGCAGATCTTGTTCCTCACTTACTTTTTCGGCCTGCTTTGGGGCATCGGCGGCTTAACTTATGGCCTGGGTGTCCGTTACCTTGGTGTTTCCTTAGGCAGCACCATCATTTTAGGCTTATGCGCGGTATTTGGTTCAATTATCCCCTCGGTTTATTATAATTTTTTCCCGAAAGCGGGTAAGGATACCTTTAGTATGCTGCTCAACAGTCACTGGGGGCAAATGGTGCTGACGGGCATTGTTGTTTGTGTTATCGGTATTATCATTTGCGGTAAGGCAGGTACCATGAAAGAGAAGGAACTGCTTGCCGGAAAAGCTGATGTAGAGGACAACAAAGAATACCGTTTCGGAATGGGTATTTTTGTTGCGATAGTGTCCGGAGTTTTGAGCGCCTGTTTTAACTTTGGTATAGAAGCCGGTAAGGATATGGCCGATCATGCCAACGAAATCTGGAAGGCTACGCACCCGGGGCAGGGGAATTTTCTTTTTCAGAACAATGTTAGTTATGTGGTAATTTTATGGGGCGGACTTACAACGAACCTAATATGGTGCATGATATTAAATGCCCGCAACAAAACCTTCGGCGATTATGGCAATAAACAGCAGCCCTTGCTAAAAAATTACCTGTTTTGCGCATTGGCCGGAACTACTTGGTTTTTGCAGTTCTTTTTTTACGGTATGGGCGAAAGTAAAATGGGTAATGGCGCCAGTTCATGGATATTACACATGGCCTTTATTATTCTGATCGCCAATGTATGGGGCCTCTTACTAAAAGAATGGAAAGGTGTAAGCAGGAAAGCTATTGGCACAGTAATTACGGGTATTGTCACTATCATACTGGCGGTTTTAATAGTAGGATACGGGAATTCAATAAAATAGAGAATTAAAATATACAGTTTATGTCTACCAACACAAAACAGTTTAAACATGTGAGTTATTTATGGGACGATGCAAAAGCGGCCGCATTGGCTGCTGATGAAGTGGCCCTTTTAATATACCGGTCAAACCTGCTTGGCGCCGATTTACGCTTAACCAATTATGGCGGCGGCAATACCTCCTGTAAAGTAATTGATAAAGACCCTTTAACCGGAACAGACGTTGAAGTAATGTGGATCAAAGGTTCAGGCGGCGATATTGGCACCTTGAAAAAGAGTGGGCTGGCCGCTCTGTACGTTGACCGCCTACGAAGCTTAAAGAATGTTTACAAGGGTATTGAGCACGAGGATGAAATGGTTGCGCTGTTCAATCACAGCATTTTCGATCTGGACTCAAAAGCACCGTCAATTGATACCCCGCTGCATGCATTTTTACCCTTTAAACATATTGACCACCTGCATCCCGATGCCGCAATAGCCATCGCGGCAGCAAAAGATGGTAAAAAGATCACCGCAGAACTTTTTGAGGGATCAATAGGCTGGGTTGACTGGCAGCGTCCCGGTTTTGATTTGGGCTTAAAATTAAAAGCCTGCCTCGACGACAATCCCGGCATCCGCGGTATAATGCTCGGTTCTCACGGTTTATTCACATGGGGCGACACGGCTTACGAAAGCTATATCAACACACTTGAAGTAATAGAAAAATGTGCCGAATACCTCGAACAAAACTATGGTAAAAAAGGCCCGGTTTTTGGCGGACAAAAAATAACAAGCCTGCCTGAAAATAAACGAAAAAGCCAGGCTGTTGCCCTCGCCCCCGTATTGCGTGGCTTTTGTTCTTCAAAAACCCGTATGATCGGTCACTTTACCGATGATGCCCGTGTTTTAGAGTATATCAATTCCAATGACCTTGAAAGATTAGCACCGATGGGTACCAGTTGTCCTGACCATTTTCTGCGTACTAAAATCAGTCCGCTGGTTTTGAATCTTGCAGCTGATGAAGACCTTTCTGATGTTGCAGCGTTAAAAGAGAAACTTATCCCGGCATTTGATGCCTACCGCCAAATGTATGAGGATTATTATGCCACCTGCAAACATGCGAACAGTCCGGCCATCCGCGATGCCAACCCGGTAGTGATCCTGTATCCGGGTGTGGGGATGTTCACCTTTGCCAAAGACAAACAAACGGCGCGGGTAGCGGCAGAATTCTACACCAACGCCATTAATGTAATGAAAGGCGCCGAAGCAATTTCTGAATATACTTCACTGCCCCGGCAGGAGGCTTTTGATATTGAATATTGGTTACTTGAAGAAGCTAAATTGCAGCGGATGCCAAAACCGAAGGCACTATCGGGGCGTATCGCTTTAATAACCGGCAGCGCGGGAGGCATTGGTAAAGCCATTGCAAGGAAATTTGTTGAAGAAGGCGCGGTTGTGGTATTGAATGATATGAATGCAGAACGCCTGGAGGGAGCCGGTGAAGAATTTAAAAAACAATACGGCAGAGATGCTTTTACGACAGCTTTGTTGGACGTAACCAGTGCTGAGCAGATTGAGGACGCATTGGCAAAAGCCGTATTGGCATTTGGCGGCGTAGACATTGTTGTAAACAACGCAGGCTTATCGATCTCTAAAGCCATCGGCGACCATACAGAAAAAGACTGGGACCTCTTATATGATGTGTTGGTAAAAGGTCAGTTTTTTGTTACCCAGGCCGCGGTTAAGGTTATGAAAAAGCAGGACATAGGCGGGGATATTTTAAACATCGTCAGTAAAAATGCGTTGGTAAGCGGGCCAAATAATGCAGGATATGGCAGCGCCAAGGCAGCGCAATTACATTTAAGCAGACTAAATGCCGCTGAATTAGGCGCAGATAAGATCCGTGTGAATATTGTTAACCCTGATGCGGTGATCAGCGACAGTAATATCTGGGCCGGGGGCTGGGCCGAAGGGCGTGCAAAAGCTTATGGCATTACGATAGACGAATTGCCTGCCTACTATGCCAAAAGAACTTTACTAAACGAAACCATTTTACCCCTTGATATTGCGAACGCGTGCTTTGCCTTTGTTGGCGGCTTGCTGAGTAAATCAACCGGGAATATGTTGAACGTGGATGGCGGTGTAGCGGCAGCGTTCGTAAGGTAGTTCATGGTTTCATGGTTCATGGCAGCTTCAGTCTTATGGTTGAATGATTGCCAATATAATAGCGTCTTATTACATTAATATATTATGCAGTTAGAGAAACATAGCATCGGGGAATTCAATCAGCAACATATAAATGATCACCAGCGAAAGTTTGAGTTTGTTGTTGCTGATCTGGCTAATTCAGACGAAATTTTGCAAAAACTTGGGGCTTTTAACATTGCGATACCGAGCTGGGCTTTAGGTACCGGTGGCACGCGTTTCGGGCGGTTTTCAGGCGGCGGTGAGCCGCGGAGCCTGGAAGAAAAGATCGAAGATGTTGGGCTTATTCATGCATTAAACAAGTCAAGCAATTCAATTTCCCTGCATATCCCCTGGGATATTCCCGAGCACCCGGATTCAATAAAAACATTGGCATCACAGCTCGGTTTGCACTTTGACGCGGTAAATTCCAACACATTCCAGGATCAGCCGGGACAAAAGTTAAGTTATAAGTTTGGGTCCCTGCACCATGTGGATAAAGCAGTGCGCAAACAGGCTGTTGCACATAACATTGAGGTCATAAAATATGGCGTTCAACTGGGATCAAAAGCACTTTCCGTTTGGTTGTCGGATGGATCGAATTTCCCGGGGCAGTTAAACTTTAGGAAGGCTTTTCAGAACACACTCGAAAGTTTGCAGGAGATCTATGAGGCTCTGCCTGCTGACTGGAAAGTTTGGATAGAGTATAAGCCATTTGAGCCTAACTTTTATTCAACAACCATCGGCGATTGGGGACAATCTTATTTATTAGCGAATAAGCTCGGCAATAAAGCCGCCACTTTGGTTGACCTTGGTCACCATTTGCAGGGCTGCAATATTGAGCAGATCGTGTCGCTGTTGCTGATGGAAGGTAAACTGGCAGGTTTCCATTTCAATGATTCTAAATACGGAGATGATGACCTGACGGTTGGCAGCATTAATCCATATCAGCTATTCCTGATATTTAAGGAGTTGGTGGAAGGTATGGACGCCCGCGGCATGAACCATGCAACCGATATTGGCTGGATGATAGATGCATCGCATAATGTAAAAGACCCGATAGAAGATCTGCTGCAATCTGTGCAGGCTATAAAAATAGCCTATACCCAGGCTTTACTGGTTGATAAAGCCGCTTTGGAAATTGCACAAAACAACAATGATGTGGCCCTCGCCCAGGAAATTCTGCAACAAGCTTATCGGACAGATGTGCGCCCGCTTATAGCAGAGGCAAGCCTGCGTGCCGGAGGCGCATTAGACCCGATAGGCGTTTTCCGGAAATTGAATATACGGGAACAGCTGATAAAAGAACGGGGATCAAAAACGGTAGCCACAGGGTTGTAAATAATTCTCCGATGAGCGCCAAAACAGTAATAGCGGTATTTGATGTTGGTAAAACCAACAAAAAACTATTTCTTTTTGATGAAGATTATCAAATTGTTTTTGAGCGATCAGCCCGCTTTTTTGAGACAGCTGATGAGGATGGTTTCCCCTGCGAAAACCTGGAAAGCCTGAAATTATCCGTTTTTGATTCCTTAAAAGAAGTATTTGCGTTAAAAGAATTCAGCATAAAAGCAGTTACGTTTTCGGCCTATGGCGCCAGTTTTGTCAATATCGATAAAACCGGCAAGCCGGTAACGCCCCTTTATAATTACCTTAAACCCTATCCTGAAGCGTTGAGCCGTCAGCTTTATGAAAAATATGGTGGCGAGGATCAATTTAGTTTAGAAACCGCCTCTCCGCTGCTGGGCAGTTTGAATTCGGGCTTGCAGTTATACAGGTTAAAACATGAGCAGCCGGAGACCTTTAAACGTATCAAATATGCGCTGCACCTTCCCCAATATTTGAGTTCACTGCTTAGCGGCAAATATTATTCGGATTTAACGAGCATAGGGTGCCATACCGCCTTATGGGATTTTGAAAAAAACAGCTATCACCAATGGGTGACACAGGAAGGTATCGCTAAAAAACTTGCGCCGATTATCTCCTCCGACAAAGTTTTGCCTTCGGTTTTACCAGGTAAAGGTTTTAAAGTTGGCGTCGGGTTGCATGACAGTTCAGCTGCGCTGATCCCCTACCTGGTAGGTTTTGAGGAACCATTTGTCCTGCTTTCAACTGGTACCTGGAATATCAGCTTAAACCCCTTCGACCGTTCAGCCCTCACAGCCGAAGAGCTCAAAATGGATTGTTTAAGTTATCTCCAATATCAGGGTACGCCGGTGAAAGCCGCAAGGCTGTTCTCCGGTTTTGAGCTTGACCAACAAGTAAAAAGAATAGCTGCACATTTTAACCAGGATAGCATTAAATACCGTAGTGTGATCTTTGATTCTGACATTATTAAAAAACTCAGGAAAAATGATATACAAGGCGACGTTGCCGATAATTTCAAACAATCCGGGTTTTCATCACGGGATTTATCAGTTTTTGAAAACGACGTGGAGGCATACCATCAGTTAATGATGGATTTAATTAAAATACAGGTATTATCAACCGGCCTGGTATTGAAAGACAAAAAAGCAAAAAAGCTGTTTGTTGACGGAGGGTTCAGCAAAAACAGCGTTTTTATGCACCTGCTTGCTGCAGCTTTCCCCGCTCTCGAAGTTTACGCGGCTACCATGGCGCAGGCCTCAGCTATAGGAGCAGCTTTAAGCATACATAGAGAATGGAATAATAAGCCTGTTCCAAAAGAAATAATTCAACTGAATAAATACACTTCCGGTAAAATTATTGCGATATAACCATCAGTATCATAGCCTTTGCAGGGTGATAAAATAAACGTCGTTTTCACGCATCGGGAAGATTTTTGTTATTGTCCCCTTTGCCGTCACGTTAATTATAGCCGTACCAAACGCCTTTCCATCCGTCGACCGCTTGATTGTGTCCACCTGTTGTCTTGTTAACTGCCATGGCGCCTTTAATCCCTGGTAAACGCTGTAGGCATCATTGCTTTTATACCCCACCTTATAAACCAGCAGTTTATACCTTCCGGGATTTACGTTCTTAATACTCACTTCCGCAGGGGCAAGCGTTTTTGAGGGCAGGTCCCTTTTAAAAAAAACCTGGTCGTCTATAGCATCACCCGGATGAGCCACTGTAAAGTTCCAGAATAACAGTTGAAGGTTACCATTTTTATCTTTACTGGCGATTGAAGCTGCATCCGGGCTATCAAGTTCAATATCGCCGAGTTTATTTAAAAACTGATAAGCATAGTACGCGGGTTTTTTAATGTCCTGGTAATTGAGCAAACCAAATCCGCCATGAAAGGGCCTTAACCGGGGGCCAATTTCTTCAAAAATATCGGTAAAGGTCCAATACGACATGGAGTTTACAAAGCCCGATGCATGTTTAACTTTATCGAGGATGTAAGCCGCTTCGTGATAACTGTCATGTATCGGGTCGGTTGGTGAATAGGAAGAACTCCATTCGGTATAATGCAGTTCCAGGCCAGGCAGCACGGATTGTTTAATTTGCTTTGATGTGTTGATCATGTCACCGTAAACCGATGCTTTGTCGGGGCTTATTATTGTCCCGGTATTGCCATCAGCATCCAGAAATCCTTGTTTAATGCCATAGGTATGTGTACTTATAAAATCTATAGGAACCTGATTTTGCGAGCAAAAATTGATCATTTCGGGTACCCAGGCATTTCCTGCCGTTGCCGGGCCACCTACCCTGTATTCCGGTGAAACCGCTTTAATTGTAGTCGCAGTTTCGCGGTAAAGCTTAAAGTAATCGCTCATATCCCCGGTAAAAAACAAACCTTTCAAATTCGGCTCGTTCCAAACCTCAAAATACCAGCTGCGTATTTCTTTGTCGCCATAACGCTCTTTCCAATGCTTAACCAAGTTGCTGATCAGCGCGTCCCATTTTTTATAGTCTTTTGGGGGTGTTATATTCCCTTTCCACCAAAAAACCTTTTTATTTCCGCTGGCCAGGTCATTCGGCATAAACGATAGCTCCACAAACGGCTTCATGCCAATGCTCAGTAAAAAATCAAACAATTCATCAACGTACTGATAGTTGTAATACTGTTTACCTGCTTTATCCTCACGGTAAACGCCCATATCATCGGTTAGCAAGCCATGAAAACGAATATACCGAAAACCGCAATCACGTTTTAACATGCGCAATTGCCGCTGCCAATCGGCGCGCAGGCCCTCATTTGCACGACCCGCTCCAACGCAAAAATTATAACTCCTGTTCAATTTACCCTTAACCCTGCTTACGTCAACAGCAATAACCCGGCTGCCGGTAGTTTGGGCCGTCACTATAAAACAATTAAGAAAAAGGCAAGCAAAAAATAAAGTGCGTATCATTAATTTACTGGGTTTGCTTTCAAAAGCAGGTGTGAATTGTAAAATTAGAAAAATATTGTTGCGGGCAGTGATCTTTGATAAACGGGCTGAGAAGAATCAGTGTGAAAATCCTTAATAAAATAATCTATTTACTCTCCGCTGTTCCGTACTTCCGGTTTAATAGACCGAAAATATCTCTTTTTCCATTGAAATTTTAATGCTATTCTAATCTGCATTTAATAGCCTTCTAATCTGTCTTTTATAACTTTGCTGCCAGCCGCTGTAAATTAAGGATTTTATTTTACCTCCCGGAGGCGCGGCACCTATACCAACCGGGTAAATTGAATAGTTCATAAATGGTAGCTGATGATTCTTTATCCGGGATTAAACGGCAGCCATTTCTTAAAAAATATAATACCCCTGTTTTAATCAGTGTTGTTAAAGGCGGTGCAGTTTAAATACTGCACCTGCCATATACAACAGGCTCGTATTGCTTCCCGATTTTTTAAATAACAATTCACATCTTCCCTAAAACAGCCTTGTCAGTCACCTATTTAAGACCTATTTCATTATTATTTTGCTAAATATATATTATAAAATTTCCTAATTTTATATACTTTATTCAAAGCTTCATAAGGCTGACCAATTTAATCTACCTGTTTTAAGTTCAATAAGAAGTTCAGCTTTTGGCTTTACCCGATCATCCGCATTATTGATAAATTAAAAACAAAAAGCCATGAAAAAAATCATTCTACTAAGCGCTTGCCTTATAGTGGCATCGCGGTTGCTTGCGCAGGATTGTACACATTATATGTACATGCAAAAAAACAAAACCATCGAGATGACCTCCACTAATGATAAAGGCGATATTACCTATAAATCAGTCACGAAGGTATCGGACGTAAATACAGAAAACGGAGTAACTACAGCAAATGTAGTTTCGGAGACTTATGATAAAAACGGCAAGTTGCTGGGATCAACAAATGTAACGTATAAATGTGATGGCGGCGTGATGATGATGGATATGAACTACAATTCTCCGCAGCAATCTCAGCAAAATCCAAAAATGAGTTTTAAAGTAATAAATAAGACTTATATGGAATATCCTGCAGGAATGCAGGTGGGGGACCATTTAAAAGACGCCACAACCCAAATGGAATCAACCATGAATAACGGGATGACCGGTGTCACTACTATTCAGACCACCGACAGGATGGTAGTGGCAAAAGAAACGGTTACCACACCTGCGGGAAGTTGGGAATGTTTTAAAATAACCTATAAAACCACCTCATCCATGGCATTTAAGGGGGCCAATGCGGATACTTTAAACAGCGCAATGAGCGCTATGGACAAAATGAGGGCGAAATTAGGCAATCTTGGGCCAAAAGTGCCTGCTAACACCACTGAAAGTACAGTATGGTATGCTCCCGATTTTGGCATGATAAAATACCAGGGCAGAAACTTTACGGTTGAGTTAACAGCTATCAGGTAACTTTTTGGCTCCGGAAACGCAAAAATCGATTTCGATTTTGCCCAAATGACATTTTATGATTGATGTTTAAAAACAACAAGCTGGTACCGTTTGTGCCAATTGATAAATTGTGACCACTTTTATAATTCGTATCTCTAAAGATATGCTCATTCGGATTGCCACACCCCTGGCAGGTGTTAAATCGCAAATTACCTTATAACGATTTGGGAATATTATCTATATCTTCGGCCCCTGAATTTGTTCCCAAACATTTAAGGAGTGGTTTTATTTCCGCTGAAAACATAAAAACTGCATTAGGATTTGTTTTTCGGATAAAAATTAACATTTTTTAAGAATTTATATGGATACTAATACATTCCTTTATACGTTTGCATAACCGACGGTTTTACGCCGGGGCAATATTAAAACACAAAAACACAATAATACCTGCACTATAACATGAAAAAAAACTTTACTATACTATCCGCAGTTTTAATTACACTTTTCTCATTAAATGCCAAAGCACAGGATGAAGTAACACAAGCAAAAAGTTATTTGGGCTTAATTGGTGGTTATTCAACCCCGACAAGCAATTTCGGTCAAACAAATTACAGCAACAATAATGCAGGTTTTGCTAAAAAAGGAACTACGCTGGGTTTAGATGCCGGGATCTACCTTTATAAGAATTTGGGAATCGGCATAACCTTTTCCTTCCAGGACCAGGGCGAACTTTCCGGAGCCGACGCACAAAATCTTGCCAACGGGTATCTTACATCCTTCGGTAAAGATGAAGCTAACGTTACCGCAGTTAACCGCTACCAAAACATCAACCTGATGGCGGGACCTCAATACTCTTTTTTATATAAGAAGTTCACATTGGATCTGAGGGCGTCAGCCGGTCTCATTAAAAGTATGTCAACCCCTTTTATCGGGGTAGTTTTTGACAATACAGCCAATTCAGCTACTTACCTTAACCAGCTAAAGTCTGGTGGTACAACTTTTGCTTATGGAGGTAGTTTGGGTTTGCGTTATAGCCTTAGTGATAGCTGGGATATTGGATTAAAATGCAACTATATTAATTCAGACGGTATAAAAATTGAGAACTCGGGCCCTACATACACAGGCGTGGGCCGTTATCAAACCAAACTACCAATTAGCGAGATTCAAACAACGCTGGGTATTTCTCTTAAATTCTAAGTTATCCGGGTTGTAAAATAAAGGCCTTTAAGTTCACGCTTAAAGGCCTTTACTTTGTTAATGCGTTTGATGAACCTATTCTGTACATGGCGGCTCATCGCCTACAAGCTGCTTTTCTATCCGTTTATCCGGGACAAACCAGATACAGGCAACTAAAATATAAAGTCCGAAACTCACGGTTGAATTGAGCCATGAAACAGCAATGGCTACAAGGTAAATAAGAACTGATATTTTCCCTTTACGATCACTACCAATGGCTTTGGCCAATAGCGAACCTCTTCCATGATGCCTGATTAATGCAAAGGTCAGGATAGTGTAAGCGCAGCCGCACATGATGAGCACTATGCCGTAGCAGGTAACCGGCCACTGGGTAAAATTATTTACGCCCATCCATGCAGTGACAAAAGGAAGCAACGAAAGCCAAAAAAGCAGGTGCAAATTCGCCCAAAGGATCGTCCCATTCACTGTTTCAACTGCCTGCATAGTATGGTGATGGTTGTTCCAGTAAATCCCCACATTGACAAAACTAAGAAGATAGCTCAAAAATACAGGAAAAAGTGGCAGCAGGGATTTCAGGTCGCCCCCATGTACACCGCCGGGCACCTTTAGCTCTAATACCATAATTGTGATGATAATAGCAATCACGCCATCACTAAACGCTTCTAAACGGCCTTTATCCATTTTTTTGGTGGTGAAAGGTTAAAGGCGAAAGGTAAAAGGTTTTTTGGAAACATTTTGCAATAAAGTAATATTTTCGCCTAACCTCTGATCGCCAGCCTCTGATCTCTGCAAATCAAAACCTTTTGCCCTTAACCTTTCGCCTTTTACCTCCTACTGTGGTAATGCGAAACAAACATAACTATCGCCCGATTTACTGCCGAGTTTACCGCCGCCACAGGCAATAACCACATATTGTTTTCCATCTATCGAATAGGTGGCAGGGGTGGCATAACCTGCTGCGGGCAGCTTTGCTTCCCAAACCTGCTTACCTGTTTGCTTATCAAAAGCCCTTATCTTTTCATCTTTGGTTGCAGCAACAAATACAAGTCCTCCTTTGGTTACCAGCGGCCCTCCATAAAGTTCAGTGCCGGTAATCGGGATGCCTTTTTTTGTCAATTCAGGATATTCACCCAAAGGAACTTTCCATAAAACTTTGCCCGATGTCAGGTCAACGGCATCAAGCGTTCCCCATGGCGGTTTAATACCGGGATATCCATTTTTATCTAAAAACCGGTTATAGCCATTCATGGTAAACGGAATATCATTCAGGGTGCTTGCAGACACCGGCTCTTTTGAAATTAAGTTCGCATCCGAGGCCTTTTCGGGTAATTTCAAAACAAAGGCAAGCAAAGCCTTTTTGTCGTTAGGGGCAATTTGTTTAAACGAAGGCATCATATTACGGCCGTTTTCAACAAGCTGGCCTACCTGCTGCTCATTCATCTTTTTGGCGATATTAACCAATGAAGGAAATGAACTACCGTTTCCCTTTAGCTCGGGACCATGGCATGCCAGGCAATACTTGTTGTAAATGGCATGGCCCATTCCCTGTAAAGTATGCGCATAGGTGTTTTTGGGAACATCTATCATCACCTGTGCCCAGGGCATTTCACTATTGCTGAGATACATAATTTTTGTTTCAGGGTCAACTGCCGCCCCACCCCATTCGCCGCCGCCATCAAATCCGGGGAACACCCAGTCGCCTTCTTTGCTTGGAGGCGTAAACATGGTATTGTACTTTACCATTTTGTATCTTTCCGTCATATCCTTATGCGTTTCAGGCGTAAGATCAGCCACATCTTCGGGCCCGAAATGCTGACGGGCAAAAGGCTCCGGCAATGAAGGTATTGGCTGTGTTGGCCAGGGTTGTTCGCCGGGCAGTGCATTGGTTGGTACAGGTTTCTCTTCTATCGGAAAAATGGGTTTACCATTAGTACGGTCGAACATAAAAATAAACCCGTGTTTGGTGATCTGTGCTACAGCATCAACTGTTTTCCCGTTATGTGTTATAGTTACCAGGTTCGGGTTAGCGGGTAAATCGCGGTCCCACAAATCATGGTGTACCACCTGGTAATGCCAGATGTATTTGCCTGTTGCTGCATCGAGTGCAAGCAAACAATTGGCAAAAAGATCTGGCCCTTTACGATGCGCTCCATAAAAATCGCCGCCGACTGATCCGGTAGGAACATATACAATGCCACGTTTTTGATCCAATGCCATTCCGGCCCAGTTATTGGCCGACCCTAACTTTTTCCAGGCAGTGCTGTCGGGCCAGGTATTAAACCCAATTTCGCCGGGATGGGGAATGGTATGAAAGATCCAGCGGAGTTTTCCTGTCATCACATCATAGGCCCTTATATGCCCCGGTGCGGCATCTTCCGATTCATCAACCCTCGCCCCCATAATTAAAAGATCTTTATAAATAACACCCGGCGTAGTACCCGAAACATAAGAATTGACTTTGCGACCGAGGTCTTCGGTCAGGTCTAAATAACCGCCTTTACCAAAATCCATAACTGGCTGGCCATTATCGGCATCAATAGCGTATGTTCTTGAACCTACACTATAAAAAATGCGTTTATTATCCCCATTTTTATCCGCCCAATAAACTACGCCCCGGCAGATCTTATAATAGGCCATGGGGTCATTCTTTTTGGAAGTATCCACTTTGGCGGGATCAAAAAGCCATTTTTGTTCCCCGGTTACCGCATCCAACGCAAATAATTTCAGTTTGGGGCTGGTGCCATAAAGGATCCCGTCAACAATGATTGGGTTGCATTGGATCTGGCTTCGGTTGGTCTTATCTTTATCATCGGTGCTGAAAGTCCAGGCAACTTTAAGCTGGTTAACGTTCTTTAAGGTAATCTGGTCATTTGATGAATACCTGTTCCCTTCTTTGCTGCCGGCATAGGTGCTCCAGCCGCCATAACCGGGTGCTGTTACGTGTTTTTTGCAAGAAAGAACAACGAATGCAATTATGCATAAAGTGAATGGTACCAGTTTTTTCATGAATTGGGTTTATTTTTAACAGGGATTAATGCCTAAATCTAATCAGATTATGTTAAAAATAAAAAATACTTGAATTTGCCTGCTTATTTCGCCGGCAGCTGGTCAATATGCACATCCCAGACCCTGGCTTCTTCAACTACCTCCGGATCGTGAGAGCATATAAATAATCCCAAAATGGCATCGTCAGGCATATTTTCCATATCGTGCGAACCAACAGTAACCAGCGGTTGCCCAACATGGCCAACCCGCATAATTATTCGTTTACCTAGGCGTTGCAATTGCACAACCTCAAACGATTTTTCAGGATAAAAGATCTCACCCTCAGGGTCCTTCATATTTTCACCTGTTACTGAACGCCATTGCATTACCGTTAAGCCATCTCCATGCGAAACAGCGCTGATATGGATTGATTTTTCATCGGTTGACTGCCTCAGCAT
>Ga0316224_1000440_pt1 | contig 59423 bp, 58 predicted proteins | sample TBH18013metaG_FD_206254 | JGI IMG/M metagenome (GOLD analysis project Ga0316224, IMG submission 206254) | Freshwater microbial communities from Trout Bog Lake, Wisconsin, USA - TBH18013 | ecosystem: Environmental > Aquatic > Freshwater > Lake > Hypolimnion/Profundal zone | place: USA: Wisconsin... | reverse complement strand
CTTTGAGAAAGGGAAGGCCCGTGATAATATCGTCGGCAAGCATTGGGGGGAGGCTCCTGGGATCGTGGTTTGGCGACTAAATCTTAGCCGCTTTTCCCCAGTGCCCCCATCTTTGAGGTAGACCCCGAATTCGTCGAGGAGGTCCGCGACATTCTCGACGGTTTGGATGTGCTGATCGGCAATCTTCGCTCCAAGACCGTCAATGTCCAGGACGGGATCGGTCAAATCCGCCGCGACATGCTTAATGTGGAAATGCGCGGTACGCCGTTGGAGCAACCGCTGATCGTGATCGTGGCCCACCGCTTGGGGGAATATGCCGGCGATTTGAAAGACATCGACGACGCCAAGCTGGACGATATCCAGGCATTCGTCGATCAGATCCGGTCGATCCTGGACGGCAACGTCGAAATCGGTTCCAGCGCCAAGGTGGTGCGGGCGCTGCCCGCCCGCACGGCGGCCTCGTTCAATCCCGCCGATGTCAAAATCACCAATGTGGAAGTGCTGCTGGTCATTCCCGACAAATCCACTCTGCGCATCGTCGAACGGGAATTGGCCGCTTGCGGCTATCGCACTTCCAACGTTCAGTCGCCGTTTCAGGCCATCGAACTGGCGGTGCGGACCCAGCCCGATCTGGTCATCGTCTCGGGCGTGTTGAACGAGCTGAACGGCGTCGATCTGGCCAATGCCTTCGCCGCCATGCCCGCCACCCGCGACCTGAAGGTGGCGGTGCTGACCAGCTACGAGTATGGACACGCCTCGCTGGAAAACCTGCCCGCCCGCGTCCCGATCATCCGCAAGGGGCCGCAATTCGGCGAGGACTTGGCCGACGCCTTCGCAAGACTGCATATCACCTAGTGTGGTTTTCGTTTTCTTAATTCCTAATGGTGCTGGCTGCATAATCGTGGGAATTTACGAACCACCGCGCTCTACCGACCGTCGTTGCCGGGCGCCAGGACCTGCTATCCACGGGCCACTGCGTCAAGTCCGGCTATGACGATCGTCGAGGAATATGGGAAACGACCGAATGAATCGGACTTGTGGCCAAAGCGGTGAAATGCATTGAAGAATCACGAAAAATATTTATTTGGTTTAGTTGTCAAATAAATATATCGTGTAACTTATGAGGGCAGTCGATTTCCTTTTAAAATCCAGTTCACTCCATGCTGATGCCAGTTTCAGGCGTGTAAGGATAATATACCTCGTCGCGTTCGCTTTGATCGCGGCGGTTGCCACCATTTCACACCTGATCGTCCACAATATCGTCAACCGCCAAGAATTGACGGCGCGCATCGTCAATGTCAGCGGTCGCCAACGGATGCTGTCTCAGCGTTCCGCCATGCTTGCCCTGGAACTGGCGGAAGCCAAGGACTCCGAAGCGCAAAAGAATCTGGCGCAAACCTTGAACGGGACGCTGACGTTGATGGAGACCTCCCACAGGTTCCTCAACAACGGCGATCCGGATCAGGACGTTTCCTTTTCCATATCGCCTGAAATAGCCCAAATTTATACCCAGCCGCCCTTCGATTTGAACAAACGGGTCAACGACTATATTTCACTGCTCAATCGCTATGCCGCCCTGAGTCCGGACGATCGGATGCAATCGCCGCTGCTGCGGGAAATTTTGGTCTCCGCCCATAGTGATATTCTCGATCCTTTGGATGCCGCCGTTCGTCAGTACCAAACCGACAGCGAAACGGCGATCCGCAGCCTACGACATATGCAGCAAGCTCTTCTGGGGGTGATGTATCTGACCCTGATCGCCGAGGGTGTGCTGATTTTTCTGCCTTTGTTCAGGCTTTTGGAAAAATCGCAAAAAGCCTTGCAGGAAAGCGCCAGGACGGACCCGTTGACCGGCTGTCTCAACCGCCGCTATCTGGTCGAGCGGGCCGAGACGGAATTCAAGCGGGCGGTTCGCAACGGCACGCCCATTACCGTGCTGATGATCGATATCGATCACTTCAAGAAAGTCAACGATACTTACGGCCACGCCTGCGGGGACGAGGCGATCCGCGCGCTGGTGAAACAGATTGTCGGACGATGCCGGGGGTCGGATATCCTGGGAAGACTGGGGGGCGAGGAATTCGCCCTGGTGCTTCCCGAAACCGGGATGGCCGACGCCGCGCAAATCGCCGAAAGCCTGCGAACCATTCTTGAATCCACCCCCCTTGAAGCGGCCAATTCAACCTTCGGCATCACCATCAGCATCGGATTGGCGACGGCTCGGGCGGGCGATCCCGTCAAGGACTTTTTCAAAACGCTGGAATACGCCGACGAGGCTTTGTACCGGGCCAAGGACCAAGGCCGCAACCGTGTGATAGCGGCGTAAGTCCGACCGTCGCGCCGTTTGGTCACTGAATGGAACGGGCGGTGCGCGAGCGGCGCAACCGCCACTGATCGGGACCGCCCGAGACGAAACGGTTGAGGGCGTTGAAATCGGTGACGATCAGCCATCCGCCTTGCAGAACCGCGCCGTTTTCCTTCAAGCCGGGCAGCAACCGCGAAAAGGTTTCGTTCCTGACGCCGATCCGTTCGGCCATGACTTTCTTGCGCCACGGCAGTTTGATTTTGTTTTCACCCTGGCTGACCTGCGGCAGGCTCAGGATCAAGCGGGCCAGACGCTGCAAGGGCGGCATGAATTTAAGGCAGGAAATCTCGTCGACCAGACGTTCCCGCCGTTCCGACAGGTGACGCAGCGCCAGATTGGTCAGATCGGCTCGGGCCTTGATTTTGTCGGGGTCGAGGAAAACGATCTTGCCAGCGGCGGCCACCGTGGCCGTCAGGGTCCGATTGCCGCCGAACAAAGCCTCTTCGCCAAACAGCGCGCCGCTTTCCAGGATCTCGGCGATCTTGCCGGATTCCGGAACGGTCAGGATTACTTGACCGCCGATGATGTAATAGACCCGATCGGAAGGGTCGCCTTTTTTGTACAGGACCTGTCCGCGCTTGACGGATTTTACGATCACCGAACCATTGACCAGCCGATCCGCCGACGGACCGGATTTTGGCGTCCCCTTATGAGGATTGAGCATGTAATCGAGCGTCATGATGTCGTTCGTACTTTCTATCTATCCTTCGCCTTAGAGACTCCCAAGGTAAAAGACACGCGCACAAGAGCGCGATGACATTAGATCGACGCGCACGCGTCCTGATCTAATGTCTGAATCGCCCTCTACCTTATTGAATAGAGACGGATTCAGCTCTTCGGTGAATCGCATCGGCGATTCAACCTCAAAGCATCCGGCTCTAGTCCCGTCCAAGCGGTTAAACGTCTTTTTATATCCATAGCCATAGGGTGAGAGATACACCGATTGCGTTGTCCGGTCAATGCGTTGCAGGATGCACAATCGGGGCAGGATGCACAATCGGGACAGTAACGATGCTGCCGGTCGGCTTCAGCCACACCAGCCACGGGCCGAAACGGGCGATCAGGACGAAAGGCCTGGGGCGGGCGTAGGCGCCCCAGGGCAACCCCGAGCAATCGAACGAAGCCGTTGGGACGGTGCGGTCCAGGATCGTATCGGTTGCCTCGGCCCCCAACACCAACGACAAAGGCTTTTCCTCTAGGGCAAGGACGGTGTTGGGGCATGTTTGTCCGGCAAGGTTCGTTGTATCGGTCGTGCCCAGGTAAACGGTCCTGCCGATGGGCGGGTCGGCGGCGTTCGGTTCGGCCGGAGCCGCTTCGGCGACCACCCAGGATTGGGCGAGCCAGGCGATGTCGGGCTTCATGTCCACGGGCGGTGATGCGCACGAACACAGCAGCGCCGCCGCCATCGCTGCCGGAATGGCGAAAGACCGCACTTACAAAACGTCCAGCAGCAGCTTGCGCCGCCCCAGCGGCTGAAGCGGACGAGCGTTCAGGGGGAACAATTGTGCGAACCGCAGCAGTTGCGCGTTGGATGCGGCGATCGGCTTGCGGTAAACGGCCCATTGCACGATTTCCGAACAGGGCGGTGTGGTCAGCGAACCGGCGTAGCGGAAGGTGGCGGGATCGACGGGCAGCAAGCCCCGGAAATCCAAGGGGCTTGTTCCGGCGGCGGATTGTCCGGCCTCGGTTGGCATGACGCTCCAAATGGCGTCCAGGATCGGATTGACGTTTCCTTCCACGATCATCACGCCCAGCACCGCCAGACTGCCGTCCTGGGCCTTGTGGACGAAATGGGCTTCCATGGCGGCGCGAACGCCGTCGATGGCATGTTCGCTGGGATGATGGAAATGGAATTGCAGCAGGTCGTAGGCGACGCCGTCCAGGATCATCTCGCCGCCTCCCTTGCCGTCAACTTCGATGGTGTGGCCGTTGTGGGTGACTTTCAGCGGCACCGGCTTCCAGGCGATGGCGGGATCGGGCAGGGCGGTCGGGATGGCCGCGCGCAGATCGATGGGCGATTGTTCCTTGCCCGTGTGACAGGCCGCGTATTCAGGCGCCATGTCGCCCCAATGGTTGGGACCGGCTTCCCCGTCGTAACCCCAGTGGTGTCCGCCGTGCTCCTCGGCTGAAACCGGGCGGGCGCTGGTGCACAGACCGCACAGGCACATGGCGGCGGAAGCGTGGCTGATGAAAGACCGACGGCGCATGGAAATTCCCCCTAACTATTTATCCGCCGACAGAGTATTGCTAAATCATCCTGCCTGCAACTGGTAGAAGCCCATGTTCGTCGCCGCGAAGCTGTTCGATTTGTTCCTTAATCCATTGAATTGTCTGTTGCTGTGGGTCGCGGCGGCCTGTCTGCTGCTGTACTCTCGACGGTGGCGGACCGGGCGGGGAATGCTGGCGGCCCTGGTCGTCCTGGCCGTGGGCGCGACGCTTTTACCGTTCGACCAGAAGCTGGCCGGGATGCTGGAGGACCGGTTTCCTCCTTCGCCGGTTTCCCGCGTGGACGGTATCGTGGTGTTGGGCGGAGCCGTCGACGTTGCGATGTCCATGGCGCGCAACCGTCCCAGTGTCAACGAAGCGGCCGAGCGGGTGACCGAATTGGTGGCGCTGGCCCGCCGTTTTCCCGACGCCAGAATCGTATTCAGCGGCGGGTCGGGCAATCCGTTCGATCAGTCGGTCAAGGAAGCCTCGGTTATGAGGCGTCTGTTGGCGGAAATGGGGGTGGACGACGGCAGGATCGTTTATGAGAACCGGTCGCGCAATACCCACGAGAACGCGGTCTATTCCAAGCTTTTGGCGCAACCGGGCCAGGGACAGTCGTGGCTGCTGGTCACTTCGGCCATCCATATGCCCCGCGCCATGGGGTGTTTCGACGCCGAAGGCTGGCCGATGACCGCGTGGCCGGTGGGCTATGCCACCACGGGGGACGGACGGGACCGCCACCTGTTCACGCCCCGTCGTTTGCAAATCCTCGACAATGCCTTACACGAGGCGTTCGGATTGGTGTATTACCGTCTGCGCGGATGGACGAACGCATGGTTTCCCGGTCCATGAATCGAGGCCCTTTATGTTAAAATTCAAGCATCTATGGCGCATTGTTAATATCGCGTTGCTGTTTCCCGCCGCGGCCCTGGCCGATCAGCCGCCCGACTTCGCCGCCTTTGTCGCTTCCGTGAAAACCGAGGCCGAGGGCAAGGGGGTGTCCCCCGGGGCTCTGTCGGTTTTGGATACGATCAGCCCGATCGAGCGGGTGATCGAATTGGATCGCCGCCAACCGGAAACCACCGCCACCTTCAAGGGCTATCTGAAAGCCATTATGAAGCCGGAACGAATTGCCAAGGGGCGCAAATTGATCCGGGAGAACCGCGCCTTGCTGGATGCCGTCGGCAAGAAGTATCACGTTCAGCCTCGTTTCGTCGTCGCCTTGTGGGGCATCGAAAGCGGCTTTGGACAATCCATGGGCGGCTATTCCGTACCGGCGGCCTTGGCCACCTTGGCATGGGAAGGGCGCCGGGCGCAGTTTTTCAAGGACGAATTGATCGATGCGCTGGTCATCATCGACAAGGGCGACGTTCCCGCCGACAAAATGATCGGATCGTGGGCGGGCGCCATGGGCCAATGCCAATTCATGCCTTCGACCTATTTGAAATACGCCGAGGATTGGAACGGCGACGGTAAGCGCGATATTTGGAAGGATCGCGGCGACGTGCTGGCCTCCACTGCCAATTATCTGGCGCATCTGGACTGGCACGACGATCGCGGATGGGGCCGCCGCGTTCGGCTGCCCAAAGGCTTCGACAAGACCCTGATCGGACTGGACACCCAAAAAACCATGAAGGAGTGGGGGAAGCTGGGAATCGTCGCCGAAGACGGCAAAAGCCTTCCCGCCCGATCCTGGCCGATGTCCCTGGTTTTGGCCGATCCCGGCGACGGTCCCGCCTTTTTGGTCACCGACAATTTCCGCGCCCTCAGAACCTGGAATCGCTCGACTTTGTTCGCCTTATCCGTCGGACATCTTGCGGATGCGCTCGGACGCCGCTAAACTACAATATGTTTGATCAAAAGATGGGAATGCCTACCAGATGATGCGGAAATCCTGGACCATGGCCGTGACGCTTTGCTGCGCTTCGCTGCTGTGGTCGTGCGCCGAAACCAATCTGGTCGGTCACATGGTCAAATCCGCCACCGGCGAGCCGCCGCCGCCTTCGTCTTCCACCGTCGGTTCGGTCTACAAAATCGGCAAACCCTATCAAGTGGCCGGGGTCTGGTACTACCCGCGCGAGGATTTCGAATATGACGAATCCGGCATTGCCTCGTGGTACGGTCCGGATTTCCACGGCAAGCTGACCGCCAACGGCGAGACCTTCGACCAGAACACCGTCACCGCCGCTCACAAAACCTTGCCGCTGCCGTCGATCGTGCGCGTCACCAATCTGGAAAACGGCCGCTCCCTGATCGTGCGGGTCAACGACCGGGGGCCGTTCGTCAACGGCCGGATCATCGATTTGTCGCGCAAGTCGGCGCAGTTGCTGGGCCTGGAAAACAAGGGCACAGCGCGGGTGCGGGTTCAAGTCATGGCCGAGGAAAGCCGCGCCCTGGCCTCGAACTTGAAATCCGACAATCCGGGACGCGAACCGCCCATCGCGGCCGCGCCCAGGGAAACCGTGGTAGCAGCCGAAACCTTGGCGCCGCCGCCGGGAACCAAAGCGGCTTTGGCCAAGAAGACCGCGTCGTCTCAGGCTCCGAAGCCGCCGCCGGTGACCACCGATCAGCGCATGGAGGCGGCCGCCCAGGAAGCGGCCGGCAAGATCGGGCAAGTCGATCAGGTCGCGGTTCATCCCACCAACATTTTCGTTCAGGCCGGAACCTTTTCCAAACGCGACAACGCCGTGAAGCTTCAGGCCAATCTTGCGGTATTGGGACCGGTTCAGGTCGAGCAGATTTATTTAAAGGGACAGGCGTTGTTCCGCGTGCGGCTGGGACCCATGGCGACCCCCGAGGACGCCGACAAGGTTCTCGACCGAGTCATCGCCGCCGGTCAGCAAGATGCGCGGGTGGTGGTCAATTGAAAGGGAATACGATGATGAGGACGGCAGTCCGGTTAGAAAAGGCGATACTCTCGGCGTTGTTCGCGGTTGGGTGTTTGGGCGCGCAGGCCGCTTGGGCGGCCGCTCCCCTGGTCGAGACCTCGGCCAAGCAAGCCATCATCATGGATTACGATACCGGCGCGGTGATGTTCGAGAAGAACGCCGACCAGTTGATGGTGCCGTCCTCGATGAGCAAGCTGATGACGGTCTATATGGTGTTCAAGAAACTCAAGGAAGGCTCCTGGACCACGGACAACCAATTGCCGGTCACCGAAACGGCGTGGAAGAAGCATTACAAAAGCGACGAATCCCTTATGTTCCTGCCGGTCGGGTCCATGGCCAGCGTGGGCGATCTGCTGAAGGGCGTGGTGATTCAGTCGGGCAACGACGCGTGCAGCGTGCTGGCCGAGGCGTATTCGGGCAGCGAGGAAGCCTTTGCCGAGCAGGAAACCAATGTCGCCCGTACTGAATTGGGGATGCGCAATTCCACGTTCCGGAACGCCTCGGGCACACCCGACCCCGAACATTTGACCACCGCCAGGGATTTGGCCGTCTTGGCCCGGCACATCATTCAGGACTTTCCCGAGTATTATCCGCTGTTCGCCGAAAAGTCCTTTGTTTACAACAATATAAAACAGGACAACCGCAACCCGCTGCTGTGGACCACTCAGGGCGCCGACGGCTTGAAGACCGGCCATACCGAAGCTGGCGGCTATGGCCTGACCGCCTCGGTCAAGCGCGGCGAGCGCAGGATGATCATGGTGCTGAACGGCATGGAGGCCCAAAAGGAGCGCTGGGACGAAAGCCAGCGGATGATCGAATGGGCGTTCCGCGAATTCGACGATTACGTCCTTTTCAAGGGCGGCGAAAATGTCGGCGACGCCGACGTGTGGCTGGGGACGAAGGCCACGGTGCCGCTGAAGGCCGGAAGCCGGTTCGTGGTCACTTTGCCCAGGCGCGTCCGCCAGGATTTGAAAGTTACGGCGGTGTTCGACAATCCCGTCGCCGCTCCGGTGTCCAAGGGACAGATGGTCGGCCGCTTGGTGATCACCGCGCCCGGCGTCGCCTCGACCGAGGTTCCGCTGCTGGCCGATGCCGACGTGCCGAAACTGGGACTGCTGGGACGCATGGGGGCCGCCTTGCGTTATCTGCTGTGGGGGGCCAAGGGGTGAACCGGACTCCGGGCAAATTCATTACCTTCGAGGGTGGGGAAGGGGCCGGTAAATCCACTCAGGTCGCCATGCTGACCGCGTATTTGGAAAAGCGCGGCGTCCCGGCGGTCAAGACCCGCGAGCCCGGCGGATCGCCGGGGGCGGAAGAGATTCGCGCCCTGCTGCTGAAGGGGGGCGTCGACCGATGGGACGGCATGACCGAGGTTCTGCTTCATTCGGCGGCCAGACGCGATCATTTGGTCAAGACCGTTTGGCCCGCGCTGGAACGGGGCGACTGGGTGGTTTGCGACCGCTTTTTCGACTCGACCATGGCCTATCAGGGCTGGGGGCACGGTATCGACAAGGACTCTATTGCCGCCGCCATCGCCTTGGCGGCGGGCGTTTTCAAACCGGACCTGACCGTGATCCTTGACCTTGATACGGCCCAAGGCCTGGAGCGGGCCAAGTCGCGGGGGCAGGGGCAGGATCGCTACGAAAGCATGACGGCCGACTTTCATGACCGATTGCGCCGGGGATTCCTGGCCATCGCCGCCGCCGAACCCGGGCGATGCAGGCTGATCGACGCGTCTCAAGCGCCGGAACAGGTCCATCGGTCGGTCGTCCAACTGGTCGAGACGCTGTTTTGACCGACGTCACCGCCCCGCATCCCCGGCAAAATCCCGTCCTGATGGGACACGCCGAGGGCGAGGCCGCCTTCCTGGACGCCTGGAATTCGGGACGGCTGGCTCATTCCTGGCTGATTTGCGGCCCCAAGGGCATCGGCAAGGCGACCTTGGCCTATCGCATCGCCACGTTCGTTTTGTCCGGCGGCGGCGTCAAGGACATGTTCGGCGGCGGACCGGCCAGCCTGGAGGTTGACGGTTCCGATCCGGCCGCCCGCATGGTTTTCAACGGCGCCCATCCCGACTTGAAGGTGGTCGAACGAAGCCAGGGGGATGACGACAAACCGAAACAGGCCAAGGAAATCGTGGTCAAGGACATTCGCGCCGCCGGTGAGTTCCTGAGCCTGACCCCCAGCCTGGGCGGCTGGCGGGTGGTGATCGTCGATGCCGCCGACGAAATGAACCGCAACGCCGCCAACGCGATTTTGAAAATTCTTGAGGAACCGCCCGATAAGGCTTTGATGATATTGCTTTCCCATAGTCCCGGTCGGCTGTTGCCGACCATCCGGTCGCGGTGCCGTCGTTTGACCCTGGGACCGCTGTCCGACGATTTGATGGCGCAATTGTTGGATCGTTACAGTCCCGGTCTGGATTCCGGCGAGGTGACCGGTCTGATCAATCTGGCCGAGGGCAGCATCGGCAAGGCCTTGGGGCTGCTGAGGGAAGGCGGGTTGGACCTTTACCGCGACCTGACCACGGTGATGGCGGGCTTTCCCAACTTGGACATGGCGTCCGTGCACGCCTTCGCCGACCGGGCGGTCGGGCGCGGCAAGGCCGAGGGCGAGGGGGGCTGGGCGGTCTTGTCCGAATTGTATTTGTGGTGGCTGGCCAAGGTCATTCGCGAAATGTCCAACCATCGGTCACAGACTCTTGAAAGCTGGCTTGGGGTATGGGAAAAGGTCCAGTCCTTGTTCGGCAAGGTCGACGCGATCAATCTGGATCGCAAGCAGGCATTACTGACCGCCATGCTGATGGTCGACCGGGTCGCCAGAAAATAAATCAGGAGCATTCATTCCCATGGCCGGCCACCGGACTTTCTTCATCACCACGCCGATCTATTACGTCAACGACAAGCCCCATATCGGCCATGCCTACACCACCGTGGCGTGCGACGTGCTGGCGCGGTTCAAGCGTCTGGACGGGTTCGATGTCAAATTCCTGACCGGAACCGACGAACACGGCCAGAAGGTGGAAAAATCGGCGCAAGCCGCCGGAGTGACGCCCGCCGCATTGGCCGACGCCAATTCCCGAAACTTCCGCGAGTTGGCTGAAGTTCTGGGCTGCTCCAACGACGATTTCATCCGTACCAGCGAGGACCGGCACATCAAGGCCTGTCAGGCCCTATGGGACGCGCTGGTCGCCAACGGTCAAATCTATCTGGCCGATTACGCCGGATGGTATTCGGTGCGCGACGAGGCGTTTTACGGCGAGGACGAAATCACCGTGCAGCCCGACGGCTCGCGCATCGCCACGCCGTCCGGCGCGCCGGTGGAATGGGTGACCGAACCGTCCTATTTCTTCCGGTTGTCGCAGTGGACCGACAAACTGATGGATCTGTATCAGTCCAATCCCGATTTCATCGCCCCGGTCGGGCGGCGCAACGAGGTGTTGTCTTTCGTCAAATCGGGCTTGCAGGATTTGTCGGTATCAAGGACCTCGTTCAGTTGGGGCATCCAAGTGCCGGGCGACGACAAGCATGTGATGTATGTGTGGCTGGATGCCCTGACCAATTACATCTCGGCCTTGGGCTATCCCGACAAAACCGGAGAGTATGCCAAGTTTTGGCCTGCCGACCTGCACATGGTCGGCAAGGACATCGTCCGCTTTCACGCCATTTATTGGCCGGCCTTCCTGATGGCCGCCGGTCTGGAACCGCCCAAGCGGGTGTACGCCCACGGCTGGTGGACCAACGAGGGGCAAAAGATATCCAAATCGCTGGGCAACGTCATTGATCCGCACCAGTTGATCGCCACCTACGGACTGGATCAGGTCCGCTATTTCCTGATGCGCGAGATACCGTTCGGCGCCGACGGCGATTTCAGCCACCGCGCCATCACCGGGCGGATGAACAGCGAATTGGCCAACGATTACGGCAATCTGGCCCAGCGCACACTGTCGATGATCTTCAAGAATTGCGGCGGCGCCATTCCCGAACCGGGACCGCTGAACGATGACGATCTGGCGCTGCTGGACCCGGCCTACGCCCTGTTGGACAAGGCCCGCGAGGCCATGGACCGCCAGCAATTCCACGAAATCCTGGAAACTGTATGGGCCGTGGTGCGCGCCGCCAACACCTATGTGGACCGGCAGGCGCCGTGGGGATTGAAGAAAACCGACCCGGCCCGCATGGGCACGGTGCTGTGGGTTCTGGCCGAAACCATCCGCTCGATGGCCTTGCTGACCCAAGCCTTCATGCCCGCGTCCTCGAACGCGTTGCTGGACCAAGTGTCGGTTCCCGCCGATCGCCGCACATTTAAAGATTGGGGCAGGGACCACGCCTTGAAAGCCGGGACGGCCATCCCCACACCTCAAGGGGTATTCCCCCGCTATGTGGAAATCGAAGCCGATGCCCGCTTTATCAACGCCCCCTAAATATAGTTGAATATGATATGGCGAAGTTTTGGTTGGAACCTGTTGAGATTGCAGAATCTTATGGCTTTCGCTCACATGATTTGAAACAGTTAAGGACCTTGGTCATCGAAAACCGTAAGGTCTTTTTGGAGGCGTGGAATGTCCACTTTAGCAATAAAACTTGATCCTACGGCAGTTGCGGTTCAAACGGATGACACCCTTTTGCGCGTGTCTTTAGCCGATGGCCGAGAACTGGCGGCGCCGATGGAATGGTTTCCGCGTCTTCGTGACGCCACACAGAAACAGCGGGACAATTGGCGTTTTATCGGACGAGGTCAAGGCGTGCATTGGCCCGACATTGATGAAGATATCTCCATTGCCAGTTTGTTGAGATCATCCTGATGCTCGTCGATAGCCACTGCCACCTTGATTTTCCCGATTTCGCCGACGAGATCGAGCGGGTGGTGGCGCGCGCCGAAGCGGCGGGCGTGGGGACGATGCTGACCATCGGCACCCGGCTGGACCGGTTCGACGGCGTCCTGGCCATGGCCGAGCGATTTCCATCGGTTTACTGCACGGTCGGCGTCCACCCCAACGAGGCCGATTCCGCCCCCGACGTCCATGTCGAGCAATTGCTGGAGCTGTCCAAACATCCCAAGGTGGTCGGGTTTGGCGAGACCGGTTTGGATTTCTATTACGAACGCAGCGACCGCGACCGCCAGATGCGATCGTTTCGCGTTCATATCGAAGCCGCCCGTCGCGCCGGTCTGCCGGTGGTCGTCCATACCCGCGACGCCGACCAGGATATGGCGGCGATCTTGACCGAGGAAATGGAAAAAGGGACGTTTCAGGCGCTGATCCATTGCTTTAGCTCCGGCTCTTATCTTGCTGATCTTGCGATAAAATTCGGATTTTATATCTCCGTATCCGGCATCATCACCTTCAAGAACGCGGACCCGCTGCGCGCCGTGGTTTCGGGCGTTCCTTTGGATCGTTTGCTGGTCGAAACGGACAGTCCCTATCTGGCGCCGATCCCGTTTCGGGGCAAACGCAACGAACCGGCGCATGTCGTCCATACCGCTCGCAAGGTCGCCGAGTTAAAGCAGGTCGACGACGCGCGCTTTGCCCAGGCGACCACGGAAAATTTCTTGCGGCTGTTTTCAAAAATCGGGGATAACCGGTCATGAAAGCGATCATTCTGGGCAGCGGCGGCGCCGCCGGCGTACCGGCCATCTCCACCGGTTGGGGCCAATGCGACCCCGCCAATTCCAAAAATCGACGGTTGAGGCCGTCCATATTGGTGGAAACCGGGGCCACCCGCATTCTGGTCGACACCTCGCCGGATTTGCGCGAGCAGCTTTTGAGGCAACAGGTTCAATCCCTTGACGCCATCGTCTATACCCATGCCCATGCCGATCATCTTCACGGCATCGACGATCTGCGCGAGATCAACCGCGCCATGGGCCGCGACATCCCGGTGTGGGGGCAGGCCGACGTCATCGCCGATATCGGCAAGCGGTTCCCCTACGTGTTCGAACCGTTGGCGAAAGAGTCCAAATCGATCTACAAGCCGTTGCTGACGCCGTGCGAAATAACCGGGCCGTTCGAAATCGGCGACATCGCGGTAACGCCGATGAAACAGGATCACGGGTACGGCGAAACCCTGGGATTCCGGTTCGGCGATTTGGCCTATAGCACCGATTTGGTGAGTTTGCCCGAACAGTCTTTCGACGTTCTGGCGGGTATCGATGTTTGGATCATCGGCTGTCTGGTCAACTTCAACCATCCGACCCATGTGTCCGTGGACACGGCGCTGGAATGGATCGACCGCATCAAGCCGCGCCGCGCCGTGATTACCCATATGAGCGGTAAATTGGACTATGAGGCCTTGAAATCCTTGCTGCCGTCCAATGTCGAGCCCGCATTCGACGGCATGGTCATCGATTAGCCGATAAGGGCGTCGATGATGCGGCATTCGGCGACGGAACGTCCGCGGCAATCGACCATCCGCCGCAGCCCGTCCCGCAGCCGGATAAGGTCGTCGATACGATCCTCCACCAAGGCAAGGTGCCGCGCCACCAGTTCATCCGCGCCGGAGCAGGGATGGTCGGGATGGTCGGCCAACCGCAGCAGCGTGCGAATAGCCTCGATGGAGAAGCCAAGATCGCGCCCGCGGCGGATGAACCGCAGTTGCCGCACATGTTCCTCGCCGTACTGCCGGTAACCGGCCGCGGTCCTGGTCGGCTTGGGCAACAGATCGATCTTTTCGTAATAACGGATCGTCTCGATGTTGACGCCCGTCCGTTCGCCCAACCGCCCAATGCTGATCGCCGTCATTTCCGCTTGACCCTGTAGTTGCTACAGGGTCGATCTTGACATTCGAATACGCGGATTGTCCAGGGGTTGACCGCGTCGAAACCAGGGGAGCGGATCGATGGTCGACAGTTGCTGTTGCGGAAGTAGTTGCCACGCCGATGACGGAGACGATCGGCGTCGGCGGCAAGCCCTGCGGACCGGGGCCAGTGGGGCGATGGCCGCCATCGGATTCGTCTTGGATACCCTGATGCCGATGCCCGCATTGGCCCACGCCGCCGAAGCCGCCGCCGTGGCGATCGGCCTGTGGCTGGTCCTGCCCAAGGCGTTCCAGGCTGCGCGGCGGCTGCGCCCGGATATGAACCTGCTGATGACCGTTGCCGCCGTCGGCGCCATTGCCCTTGGCGATTGGCTCGAGGCCGCGTCGGTTTCGTTTCTGTTCTCGCTGTCATTGGCGCTGGAAGAGTGGAGCGCATCCCGCGCTCGCCGCGCCGTCGCCGCGCTGATGGACCTTGCTCCTCCGACCGCGCGGGTGAAGATTCCCGGCGGTGAGACGGAAATGCCGCCGGAGATGGTGGCGGTGGGAGCGGTTTTCGTCGTGCGGCCCGGGGAGCGTATTCCGCTCGACGGCCGCGTCCTGTCCGGAGAAAGCGGCGTCAATCAGGCGCCGATTACCGGCGAGAGCGTTCCCATCCACAAGTCGCCCGGCGACCAAGTGTTCGCTGGCGCCGTCAACGGCGACGGCGCGCTGGAGGTCGAGAATCTAAAGCCCGCCCAGGACACCACCCTGGCTCAAGTCGCCCGCATGGTCAACGAAGCGCAAACCCGCCGTTCGGCAACCGAACGCTGGGTGGACCGGTTCGCTTCCGTCTACACTCCCATCGTCATGGCCGCCGCCCTGGCGATCATGGCCGGGCCTCCGCTGCTGCTGGGCGCCGACTGGAGCGAATGGATATACCGGTCGTTGGTTTTGCTGGTCATTGCCTGCCCGTGCGCCCTGGTGATTTCCACTCCGGTGACCGTGGTCGCGACCATGGCGGCGGCGGCGCGCAACGGCGTTCTGGTGAAAGGCGGGGAGCACCTGGAAACCCCGGCCCGGTTGAAGGTGGTCGCCTTTGACAAAACCGGCACCATCACCGAAGGTTTGCCGTGCGTCGAATCGATCGTCCCCTTGAACGGCCATAGCGAAGCGGATTTGCTGATACGTGCGGCCGCGCTGGAGGCACGCGGCAATCACCCCATCGCTCGGGCGATCGTTGCCTACGCCGCGTCGAAAGGGATCGCGCCAGCATCCGCCGACGGCGTGCGAACCGTTCCGGGCAAAGGCGTTACCGGCACGTTCGACGGGCGCTCGTACTGGCTGGGTTCCCATCGCTACCTTATCGAAAGAGGCGGGGAGACGCCCGAAGCGCTGGCGTTGGCCGTACAGTTGGAGTCATCTGGAACGTCTGTCGTGATCATTGGCGGCGATAATCACGTTTGCGGACTGATAGCTTTGTCCGACGCCGTTCGATCCGATGCTTCCGACGCTTTGGCGGCACTGCGCCGAGCGGGTGTGGAAAGATTGGTGATGTTGACCGGGGACAACCGCGAAACCGGCGAGCGCATCGCCGCCGCAATCGGCTTCGACGAGGTTCGCGCGGAACTGCTGCCCGAGGACAAAGTTGCGGCGATTGACGATTTGACCGCTCGGTACGGCCGCGTCGCCATGGTTGGCGATGGGGTAAACGATGCTCCGGCAATGGCCCGGTCGGCTTTGGGAATCGCCATGGGCGCAGCCGGAACCGACGCAGCCATCGAGACCGCCGATATCGCGCTGATGTCCGACGAACTTGGCAAGCTTGCTTGGTTGGTGTCCAAATCCCGCCGCATGCGCGCGGTGCTTCGTCAGAACATCATTTTCGCGCTTGGGGTCAAGCTGACGTTTACCGCGTTGGCCTTGGCCGGGATCGCCACTTTGTGGGGCGCCATCGCAGCCGATATGGGCGCGTCTTTGCTGGTTGTTTTCAACGGTTTGCGAATGCTGGATCGACGCTGACTTCGATAGCTCTTTTAAGCTCATAATATGCATTATGCGACAATCAGGTAAATTCGAAAAGGTGGTCCTATCCGGTCAGGGTCCTGAAGTTGCCATCGTTCAGGCCGTTCACTCAATATTGGTTTCGCTGTCGGTCGCAATCAAGCGCGGCTCAGCCTGGGTGGAAGTTGCGCTGCCACGGGCAAACATTCCCACCTCAATGACTGTTTCCACTCGAACCAAACGGCGGTCGATATCCCGCGTCTCGCGGGCAAGCTCGCTGACGTTTGCCGCCATGCTCTTTACCCGTTCTTCAAGTTGGATGGCTGTTTTCAATCCGGCCAAAACATCAGTTAGGACGCTCATGCCGCCACCCGGCGCTTATTGGCGAAGTACGCCCTCGTTTTAGCCAATTCGCGCTCGGCTTCGTCCAACGCCCTCACCGTCTCCGCGTGACTGTCTGTTAGGGTTTGAAGCAGAAGGGAAATTTGTTCTACATCGGTTTCCGGGTCATAGGCGGCGGCTCCACGGCGCATCAGTTCACCAACGGAAATCCCCATGTTCTTGGCCTTCCGCTCAATGACAGCCTTATCTTCCGGCTCCATAAGGATAGTTACTCTTTCGGTTACTGACGCCATGGTGGACACCCTATAAAAATGTCAATCACATACATGATAATATGCTGCACATGATAATCGGTCAACAGCGTAAATGCCTAACCTTACCCGGAGGCGTCAACACCCCCTGCCCCGCAACTCAACCATTGAAGTCGTTCCAAATGCCATCGGTAGGAAAGCGTATGATATCGCCGCTGACTTTTTCTTTTTCATAAGCAAGGAAAGCCAGGGGGCGATTGTCCACATCCTTTTCCGTAAGCCAGTCTTTATATTTCGCATCGATTTTCCGAATGTGGTTGGCCCACCAATTCGTCGTTAACCGCGCTAAAACAAGAGCGGCCGCTATATCGTCATCCCGATATTTGACGATAAATTCGCGCACGGCCCGGGTGTAATAGTCGTGGAACGCTTTGTGGCCTAACAAATCGGGATATCCCGCCGACATCATCGCCGCTTCTTCGCGGGCGAAGTGACCTGTCGCGTACTCCTGGAGTAAATTCAAGCACGATGATATGTCAAGATCACCACTGCCGTTATTAGCCATATCACGCAACAAACACGCGATTGAAAACAAGGCCTTGTGATCGTCATCAAGCGATGCGCAACCGACGGACATTTCGTGGGTCCAATCCGCCTGACCGTCATGTTCGGGCGTGGCTTCAAGCTCTTGCGCAACCACGGTCGCCAGCAGCTTAAGGTGTTCAACATCGTGGTCGTTCAGTTGGCGAGGCAATCGATCGATTATGCAGACGGTCCCGATCTTATGTCCGGATTCGGCCGAAATCGGGACGCCGGCATAAAAGCGGATTTTTGGTCCGTTCGTGACCAGCGGATTGTCAAAAAACCGTGTGTCTTTATGGGTGTCCGGCACCAACAAACCGTTTTTTTCAAGTATGGCATGCCCGCAAAGGCTTATGTCTCGATGAGTCTGTGAAATATCCACCCCTGATTTGGATTTAAACCACTGCCGATCGGAATCGACAAAAGTAATAAGTGCGATTGGGACATTAAAATGTGCCGAGGCATAGCTGGTAAGAATGTCAAAACGCGGCTCCGGAGGCGCTCCACTTCATCGTAAGGTATGTATGGTATCTGCATGATATTTCCAAAGCCAATGTTTAATAGACTAACAAATAAACGATAAATAACATGGATAAGAGTGCACGCTGTTTGTGTTTATTTTTTAATATTTTACATTTAAATATGTCCGCCAGAGCGATGTGATGTTTTATTCGACAAGTCAGACAATACGAGAGTGCCGGGCATCCTTTTTTCAATAGTTGCAACGATTGTCCTGGCCGTCGATATGTCGGAGATTATGTTTTCCGGTAAGGCGCCCACCTTCCCCAGCGATTGGATTAATCCGTCTATGCACGCTAGTTTGCGAACAATGCGGTTGCCGATGCGGATTGGCACTTCACCCGGCGCCAAAACCACTTTCTCACCTTCGGCAATCACGCCTGCCGTCATTCCAACGACATAATCGATTAGCTGGTCATGCAAAAACGTTTGCATCCATTCCAGCGATTCCAGTTGATGTGGCGTGCACCCGAACATTTCAATCCTAGAGGCAAGGAGCACGATAAGATTGATCCAGCGGTCGAGATGCCCGGCGATAAAGCGCATTGCCGAACTGTTGTACGAGCGGTTTCCCTCTTTGGGCATTTTTTCAAGAAGCGTCGCAATGTACCGCGCTGTTTGCGTTACGGCTTGAACACCTCTCCATGTCTGCTGTTCGATGGGATCGCCTGAGGTTTCGTCGCTTGGCATCGCGTCGTCGGGTGGCCTGGGGGGCGGTGGAAAGCAAATCTCCTCTTCACGGTGTTCGGCGGCTGAAATCCTTTGAGGGCGTTTCGATGCGGCCTTGTCCGTGCTTCGGCGAAATGGACCGGCATACCCCGACTGGTCCACGCGGCGTCGGCACGGCCCGCGGTAGGAATCGCAGCTAACGAACTCCTTCGCGCCACTGAAAACATAACTGAATTGCTTCACGACCTTTCTCATCGTAATCGGCAGAGTTACTAGGAGGTTGCTCCCCGCGTCCCGCAAAATCATAATCTGATCCGGCACCCATTTATCGGAGATGCAGATCACGGGAATGGTGGCGATAACGGTGCTATCGTGGTACCGGACAGCCTTGAGAATCGCCAAGTTTTCAGCGGTATCCAGAAGCGCGCAAATCACGATGTCGCAATTGCAATCCACAAGGCTTAACAGCGCGGACTGGACAGCATCCGCCTTTGTCGTGCTGGCAATGCCAATCTGAACCATGACGGATTCCAGCAAATTGGAAACGACCGCATCCGACGTAATGAGTAGGCACTTTTTCTCGGCGATCGAGTCGGCTGTCATTGCGTCATAAACCTCCAATGTACCTGTGATGCGCCATCGTCACGATCTCCAACGGATCAAACAGTCAGGTCTTGGCCAGAAGTCGCTCGCTTGAAGCGAGCAGCTCCCCCTGGGATGCCGCACGAATGGAAAAGCTTTCGGGTAATTGAAATTCCTTATGTTCTCCACGGTCCTCCTGTCCAAACACGGCCAATTTGGAATTGTTTTTTTCCAATTCACAAACTTCATTGGCGATCTGGAAGGCTTTGACAAACAGCTCGAATGTCCCGTGCGTTATGGAATTTGGATTTCTAACCCCCAATTCAATGAGCATGCTTACGGCATTGATCCAATTTCTCATGACCGTTCCGCAGCCCAGCGTGATGCTGGAGTGGTCCGCAAGAAGCGCGTCGCCGTACTTTATGATTTTACGGGAGACGGTTTCGGCAAGGGTGCAGGCAGATGATTGAACAGCTATGCGAATGCCGTTCAATTTCGTTCTTTCGCCGACAGGACAGCCAAATTGCTGTACGCGCGTGTCAGCCAAAGAAACCAGATTTATTAAATTCTCGGATGACAGATTGATCGTTCGCCTAAGTTTAGATCGCAGTACAGGGTTTGTTTCATGTTTAAACTGGGCTGATAACTTTTCAACACGTTCAGCAACAAGAAATGCATTATTTATTACCGTGGTCGTCTGCATATTCTGGAACTCTAAACTATTTTCAGTGCCGTTAAATTTGGCAACCATAGCCTGATCAACGTCGCGGATATGGCCGGTCAGCCAATCGTAAAGAAAGCCGACAAGGTTCCATCCGCGCGGATCGTTTTTTAGTAACCCTCCGTCAATTTCAGCGATTTTCTCTTTAAACAGTGTATGCGCGCGCCGATGGAGGTCGATGTCGTCATAAGCGAACGTATTCATAAATCGTTCTTCTGCTGTAAAGTGACGGTCTGTGTATTCGCGTAATGCCGAAACATTATTCTTAATATTACGTATGGTTTCCGATGCGGCATCTGACGCTATTTCATCTTTTATTTTTCCAATCAAATCAAACATCATCATGTGATCTGTGTCTATATTTTCAATTCCCGTTTCAATGGACTTTGTCCACGTAAACATTGTTTTGTTTGTTGCGTTGCTGGACATCAGCCTACCCTCCTATCTTGTGGCTTCTTCTGTCAGAAACCCCAATGGCCGACCGTCCAGATCATTTTCCTTGATCCATTTTTTGTACTTTGAATCTTCCGCGGCAATATGTTTAGCGAACCATCCAACCACCAGATGGGGCAAATCAAATATAGCCATCTTTGAATCGCCGTTATATGACTGTACAATTGAGTGCAGTCTTGCATAAAATTGTTTATGGTTGTAAATATGAATGGACTTGTTGGGATATCTAACTTTATTCATTGCATTTTCTTCACGTATAAAATGAAAAAATACATTGTCTTCAAGTATCGCAAGCGCGCTTTCAGTCATCACGTGTTTCGATGGAGCGTCCAGAAGATTCTGAATCAATTGCGCAAGCTCAAAAATTACTTTGTGATCGTTATCTATAATTGAAATTCCCAGTGACAACTCTTCTGTCCACATAAGATCTGGATCATTCGAAGAACACGGATTCGACGGATTTATTGTCGTGTTCATTCCAACCTCCGTAAGCCGAACAATTGACTTTCAAAAATGGAGCCTGCCCGCGTAAAGCTGCGATTATGCGAACGTTACACATGCAGTTCACGCAATAAGACTCGCATAGCGAGTCGTCAAATCTATCATGACTCGTATTACGAGTCTTTTTTAATTATAACTTTTTAGGGATGACCTCAAGACATCCAATAGACCTCCGACTTTAGTCAGGATCGGGCATTTCCATAGGGTGGCTTTAAACCCCATATGAGACTGTTCGAATGGAAAAGTTGGAATTGTTTGTAGAATGACGTACTTAAATTTAGTTATATAATTCAATAAGTTGCTTTACTTGTTTCGATGACTGATAAACCACCCCGTAAATGACGTATTTTTGATAAATCGTGAAAAAACAATTGATTAGAAACGCATTCGCGCAAATGACTAATTGCCGTCGGCGTAAGATCGGAATGCAACTTATGGATTTTGTTAAAAATGCAATTTACGGTAAACGCAAAGTATTGATCACAACCCGGCTTCCCGATCAGTTCCACCAGCCGCCGCCCAAGGCGGTGAACAGCGCCACGGTGTCTTGATAGCGCACGGCCTTCAACTGCAAGGCGGTTATCATGGTCTGGTGATATTGCGCGTCGGCGATCAGCACGTCGGTATAATTGGCGATGCCGGCCGTGAAATTGGCGTTGACCAGCCGAAGCCCCTGCCCGGCCATATCCACGGCCTCGTTTTCCGCTTGCAGGGCTTGGGCGTCATGATCCAACGCCCGCAAGGTATCGGCGACCTGAGCCAAGGCGTTCAGCACCGTCTGGCGGTAATCGCCCATGGCCGCCCGGTAATTCTCGATGGCGGCTTCGCGCTTGGAAAGCAAGGTTCCCCCCTCGAAAACGGGAAGCGACGCATCCAGTCCGTAAGACCAGAACTTGGAGTTGGCGCCGAACAGCGACGCGGTTTGGGTGGCGTTGACGCCATACGTTCCCGACATGGTGAAACTGGGCAGCATGGCGGCGGTGGCGACGCCGATATCGGCGCTGGCGGCGTGGGCGGCGGCCTCGGACGCCAGGATGTCGGGGCGCTGGCGGACCAGATCCGACGGCAGCGAAACCGGCAGATCGTCAGGCAGCGTCAGTTGAGAAAAATCCAGTTCGACGGCCTGCCGCTCGGCGGGCGCGCGGCCGGACAGGGCTGCCAGCAAATCGTCGGTTTGCCCAAGCTTTTGTTGCAATTGCGGCAGCGTGGCCTGGGTCGCGGCCAATTGCGAACGTAACGCCAGCACCGAGGAATAGGCCGCCGTTCCGGCCTTGGCCTGAACCTCGGCCAGATGAACCTGCTGGGTTTGAAGCTCGATCAAAGCGGCGGTGGCGTCGATTTCCGCCTTATAGGCCGCCTTGGCGATCATGGCGTTGACCACATTGGCGGTCAAGGTCAGGTAGGCGCCCCGCTCCTGATAGCGCAGCGTGTCCGCTTGGGCTTCCAATTCCTCGACCTGACGGCGCTGACCGCCGAAAACGTCCAAGGCGTAGTTGATCGTCGCCGACAAAGTGAACAGGTTGAAGACGCTTCCGGTCCCCGGTTGATCCAGTTTGGCGGGCGAAATTTGCTGTCTGGTGCCGTTGGCGTCGGTTCCCAGCGACGGGAAGAACACCCCATAGCCGGCCTGCGCCAGATTTCGGCTTTGGCGCAGACGAGCTTGCGCGGCTTGCAGCCCGGGATTGCCCTCGACGGCGGCCTTGACGGCGGCATCGATCGGCGGCGATCGAAACATCCGCCACCAGTCGGCGGCCAGCGTCTCGCCCATGGCGAACCGTTGCGAGACTCCTTCGGCGGCAACGGTCGTCCCCGTGGCGGAAAGCGTGTAACGGTCGGCGGCGGGCGCCTCGGGCCGGTCGAAATCGGGACCGGCGGCGCAGCCGCATAAAGCCGCCAGAACCGCAAGGCCGAACGCTGGTTGGGCTTTGGTCATTTCCCCCCTCCTCCGCCGCCGATATAGACATCGACGATCTGGCCGGGATAGACGTTGACGTCCTTGGGTTTCTGGAACTTGAAGATCACCGGCAAAACCCGCACGTCAACCCGTTCCTGGCGCTGGTCCGACAATTCGATCTTCGGCGACACATAGGGTTGGACGCGCTCGAAGGTCAGCGGAATTTTGATATCGGTCCCGCGGATCGACATTTCCGCCGTCATCTGCGCCGGTTCGGGCAAACGATGGATCAAAACCTCGTCCACATAGGTGCGGACTTCCAGATAGTCCTGGGGCGTGCCCATGACGATCAGCGGCGCCGACCCTTGCGTATAGGCGTCGTAGGCGCCTTGCGAAGACACATAGCTTCCGACCGCGGCTTGGATGGACAGGACCACTCCGTCGATGGGCGCCTTGATGGTGTATTTGTCCAGCAAGGCCTGCGACGCGTTATAGGCCTTGTCCAAGGCCTGATACTGGCTTTCCTGGTTGCGGATGTCGTAGATCCACGCTCCGGCCTTGGTCAACTGGTATTGTTTTTCGACCACTTGAAGGTTGGTGGAGGCGATTTTCTCGGCGTTGCGGGCATTGTCCAAGGCGTCCCTGCTGACCGAATGCGGGTCCAGGGCATAGGATTGTTCCTGCTTGACCAGTTGATCGCGGGCGTTTTTAAGAGTGGCCTTGGCGTTTTCGACCTGGGCCTGGGCGACATCCAGCGTTTCCTGGCGCGGTTGCGCCTTTAGTTCGTCCAGAACTGACCGGGCGGCTTCGGCCTGCGAGCGCTGCTGCTCCGAGGTGGCGCGTTGAACCGAATCGTCGATGGTCAACAGCGGGTCGCCCTTATGGACCTGATCGCCTTCGGCGACCGCCACCTGGGTGATCGGTCCGGACACTTCCGGGTAGATATTGACGTCTTCGCCGTGGCTTTGATAGCTCTCGACGATGCCGTTGGCGTAGATGCCGTTGGCATAGGGGTTGGGCGCGGGGCTGAACACCGGGGGCTGCGGATGGGGGTGCTGGCTGAAAATATAGGCGCTGTAAAGCGCCAGCAGGATGCCGACCGCCGCCAACCCGTAAAGCAGTTTATTCCTCATGAGTACCACCTTCGGCAATGCCGGTCATTTTGCCGTCCTCCATCATCAAAATCCGATCGGCGAATTCGAAAATGCGGCTGTCGTGAGTGACGATGACGATACAGCGCCGATCGTTCAAAATGTTGTTGCGGACAAACTTGACGATGTTCCGTCCGGTATCGCCGTCAAGAGACGCCGTCGGCTCGTCCAGGATCAGGATATCGGGACGGCTGACGATGGCCCTGGCGATGGCCACGCGCTGCTGTTCGCCGCCGCTTAACTTGACGGGGGGCAGATGGGCGCGGTCGCCAAGGCCCACCACCTCCAGATTCTCAAGTCCCGCCCGTTGGGCCTCGTCCCAGTCGTGTTTCTGCAAAATCAAGGGGATCGAGACGTTTTCTACAGTGGTGAGGCGGGGGAACAGGTGATAGTCCTGAAAGACGAAGCCGATTTTGTGCAGCCGGAAATCGGCGATCTGGTCGTTGGACAGCGACCAGATGTCGGTTCCCTCGATCCTGACCGATCCGGTATCGGGTCTTAAAATGCCCGAGATCATGCTGAGCATGGTGGTTTTGCCGCTGCCCGACGGCCCCACCACGTAAAGCATCTCGCCGAAATCGGCGGAAAAATTCACATCCTTGACCGCATGGGTTCTGACCTCGCCTTCGCCGAACCATTTGTTGAGGCCGATCGCCTCGATCGCCGCGCCGGTCATAAGGTCATCCTCGGAAGATATCGAAAGGTTCGATGGTCAGCACCTTGCGCACGCCCACATAGCTGGACAATCCGGCGATGATCACCACCATGATCAGGGCCAGCCCCAGATTGCCGTAGACGATGATGGCGGCGTAATCGGGAATGTACAGGCGCGCCAGCCAGATCGTCAGCGAACACAGGCCGATGCCCAGCCCGTATCCGGTCAAGGCGACGAAACTGGCCTGGAACAGGATCATCAGGACCATTTCGCGGCTTTTGGCGCCGATCGCCTTCAGCGCGCCGAACTTGTCGATATTTTCCAGGATGAAAGTATAGAAGGTCTGCCCCGAGATCGACAGGCCGACGATGAAACTGATCACGGTCATCAGCATCATGTTGGTGCCGATGCCGGTGTGGAAGGTGTAGAAATCCGAAATCTTGTCCATGAACTGGTCCTTGGTCAGGGCCAGATAACCGGCCTTGGCCACCCGCTGCCTGATCAACGGGACGTCCTGGGCGGATTTGGGTTCGACCAGGATGTACGAGATGGTGAACCGGCTGGTGGGTATGTATTGCAGAACGCGGTTGTAGGTGGTGTAAAGGGTGGGCACGCCGAACAGCCCGCTGGACACCACATGGGCCAATCCGACGATGGAGCCGCGATGGTCGTTGATTTCGAATTCGGCGCCCACCTTGGGATTTTCCAACTTGTAGAACTCGGAATCCTTGACGGCGATGAAAGCGTTTTCGGCGTAGATGTCCTCGATGGCGCCTTCCAGCAATTCCGGCCTGCCGTACAGCGAGGCATCGTCCAGGCCGATGATGTTGACCGCCTGATAAACGCCGCTTTTCAACTTCACCAGCGAGGTGCCGGAATAGAACGGCACCGCGTATTTGACGCCGGGAATGCTGCGCACCTCGTCCAGAATGTAATCGGGCAGCGGGATGGTGTTGGCCACCGTCTGCACCGCCGGGTCCATGACCCAGACCGACGCGCCGATATTGATCACCGTCGCCGATGCCCGGCTAAGGATGCCGGAAAACAGCGAGGTCATCTCGATCATCAGGAAAACCGCGAAGGTGATGCCCATCAGCAGGGCCGCGAACTTGGCGCGGTCGTTGACCAGCAGCTTGTAGGCGATCTTCAGGATGCCGAACATGAAGCCCCTCCCGTCATCACGATTTACCTTTGTACCACCGATTCCGGGCAAAGCCATGATTGCGGTCAAAGGTGGCGACATTAATTTCGTCAGGGTCTGGTAGACAGATGAAAGCCCGCTGACCATAATGCGCTCAGTCATGCCCAACCCAAGGACACCCCGCCCCATGAGGCCCATGGATCGATTGCTGGAAATCATGGCGGCGTTGCGCCATCCCGAAAACGGATGTCCATGGGACCGCGAGCAGACCTTCGCCACCATCGCGCCCTATACCGTCGAGGAAGCCTATGAGGTGGCCGACGCAATCGCCCGCGACGACACCGGCGATTTGAAATCGGAACTGGGCGATTTGCTGTTCCAGGTGGTGTTTCACGCCCGCATGGCGCAGGAAGGCGGCCTGTTCGACTTCGATCAGGTGGCGCAAGCCATCGTCGACAAGATGATCTCCCGCCATCCCCACGTGTTCGGTTCCGCCGAAATCAAGGATGCAGCCGCTCAGACCGTCGCCTGGGAGAATCACAAGGCCAAGGAGCGCGAGAAGACCAACGCCGGGGTGTTGTCGGGAATCGCCGTCGCCCTGCCCGCGCTGATCCGGGCCTTGAAAATGCAGAACCGCGCCGCCCGGGTCGGGTTCGATTGGCCCAACGCCGAATGCATTCTTGCCAAGTTGTCCGAGGAAGTCTCTGAACTTAAAGCAGAAATGGTGGAAATGAACCCCGATCGACTGGAAGACGAAATGGGCGACATTCTGTTCGTCTGCGTCAATCTGGCGCGCAAGCTGAACGTCGATCCGGATCAGGCCCTGGCGCGCTCCAACCGCAAATTCGAAAGCCGGTTCGGCCATATCGAGCGGCGTCTGGCCGAACGGGGACGCGCGCCGTCGCAATCGACGCTGGACGAAATGGAACAGTTGTGGAATGAAGCGAAGACGTTGGAGTCCAGTCGAGGACGATCATGATGCGCGCACTCATTAGGGGGGCGACCCTTGCGGTTCTACTGCTGGTTTTGAATTCGTGCTACGTGCCCGACAAATTCAAGGCCGAGCTTCGCATGTCCCGTTACGGCGACTATGCCTTGTCGTTCGAGGGCGATCTGCTGTACGTCCCGCTTCTGCACGATTACGCCGAAAACAAAGTGCCGAAGGAAGAGGACGCCGCCCGTCAGGAAAACGTCCGTCAGGATTTGGTTCGCGATACGGCCTTTACCGATGTGCGGGTCATGGGCCACGGCCGTTTCCACGTCAAATATCTCGGCCCCGTGCGCCGCGGCAAGGCGGGCGGACGGTTGGGCCAGGACGAACTGGTATCGATCATCCGGCGCGACGTGCATATTCTGCGCATCAAGTCCAACCCCGACAATCAGGTGGTGATCCTGGCCGATTCCCTGCGTCCCACCGACGCCCAGGCCATGCAGCAGCAAGGCATGACCATGCAGGGCGAATTCCGCTTGACCACCGACGGCAATATCATCAAGCATAACGCCACCGAAGTGCGCGACATGGGGCCGTACAAGGTTTACGTTTGGAAAATCGAGAACCCGCTTTCCCCCATGCCCCACGCCATCATGATCCGCGACATCGATCCTGAAAGGTCTCTCCGTGACACCCAATGATTGGACCAACCGTATCGTCCTGATCACCGGCGCCACCGCCGGATTCGGCGCCGCCATGGCCAAGCAATTCGCCCAGGCGGGCGCGTCGCTGATTTTGTTGGGCAGGCGGAACGATCGCTTGCGGGAGCTTAAATCCTCGCTTTCCGTGCCCGTTCACACCATTGCCGCCGATGTCCGCGACCGTGCGGCGGTCGACGGCGCCATCGCCGCCCTGCCCGCTCCGTTCGACGCCATCGACGTTCTGATCAACAACGCCGGTCTGGCGCTGGGACTGGATTCCGCCGACAAGGCTTCGCTGGACGATTGGGAAACGATGATCGACACCAATCTCAAGGGATTGGCCTATGTCACCAGGGCGGTGTTGCCCGGCATGGTCCGCCGCGATCGCGGCCATGTGATCAATATCGGCTCGATCGCCGGAACCTATCCTTATTTCGGCGGCAACATGTACGGCGCCACCAAGGCGGCCGTGGCGCAATTCTCGCTGAACCTGTTGACCGATCTGGTCAAGACCAAGGTGCGCGTCACCAATATCGAGCCGGGCATGTGCGGCGGTTCGGAATTTTCGCTGGTACGGTTTCACGGCGACGCCGACAAAGCCGCCAAGGTATACGAGAACGTCGAGCCGCTGACCGCCGAGGATGTTTCCGAGGCGGCATTCTGGGCGGCCTCGCTGCCCGCCCACGTCAACATCAACCGCATCGAGATGATGCCGGTGGCCCAGGCGCCCGGCGGGTTGACGGTGCACAGGGGGTAGCGTGCCTAATCCCTCTGTCCGGCCGTCCTTTTGGCACGGTTGGCGAGACTCATAAATCAGACCGAGACGAAAGTTGCATGCCCCGCGACTAATAGCTAAAATGCATCGATACTAAAATATAGTACAAGCACGACGAACGACGGTTTCGTCGGTTGGTGTCGGACAGTTTCGGGGTGCATTATGGTTTGGTTCTATAATCTTAAGCTGCTTGTAAAGGTGTCGTTGATCGTCGGCGCCGCCATGGTCGGCATCATGCTGGTCGCCGCCACGGGGCTGTCCAGCCTGCATGACGAATTGCTCGAGGGACGCAAGATCAAAGTCCGGCAACTGACCGAAGCGGCGTATTCCGTGCTGGTCCGTTACGAGGCCGAACAACGAAGCGGAAGATTGGATGAGGAATCGGCCAAACAAGCCGCCATGGCCGATCTGCGGGCCATGCGTTACGGCGACAACGACTATTTCTGGGTCAACGACATGAGTCCGGCCATGATCATGCACCCGATCAAACCCGAGATGGAGGGCAAGCCGCTAGGCGACATGAAGACTCCCGACGGCCAACGGCTGTTCGTCGACATGGTTGATATCGTCAAGGCGCGCGGGGGTGATTATTATCAGTATTCCTGGCCGAAGCCGGGCTTCGATCAACCGGTGCGCAAGCTGTCCTTCGTCAAGGGATTCGCCCCCTGGGGCTGGATCGTCGGCACCGGAATTTATATCGACGACGTGGATAGATCCTTCCGTTCCAGTGCTTTGGCGTTCGGATTACTGGTTATGGGCATCTCCGTCGTGGTCATCGGCCTGTCCGTTCTGGTCGCCAACGCCATGGCTAGGCCGCTGAAAAAAATCACCCTGGATATGGGGCAAATGGCGATCGGCAATCTGGACGTCCCGATCGCATTCGCCAGCCAGCGCGATGAAGTCGGGACCATGTCCCGAGCCCTGGAGGTGTTTCGCGACGCCATGGCGCGGGCCCGGGATCTGACCATCGAGCAACACGCCCAGCAAGAGGAAAGCGAAAGGCTTGCCCAAGCCCAGGGGCGGCTGGTGGAGGAGTTCAATTCCAAGATCGTCGAGGTGATCGGGACGGTCATCGCCTCGGTCGGACACTTGGAGCAAGACGCCCAGACCATGTCCGACGTTTCCGAACAGACCGGCAGGCAAAGCAGCGCCGTGGCCGCGGCCAGCGAACAGGCCGCCGTCAATGTGCAGACGGTTGCGGCGGCATCGGAAGAACTGGCGGCATCAAGCAACGAGATCGCCGCGCAGGTTGTCCACGCCAGCACCATCGCCAAGAACGCGACCGGTCAAGCCGACACCACCGACCAACTGGTGCGCGGACTTGCCAGCGCCGCCACCAAAATCGGCGACGTGGTCAGTTTGATCAGCGACATCGCCTCGCAAACCAATCTTCTGGCGCTGAACGCCACCATCGAAGCGGCCAGGGCCGGCGAAGCCGGCAAGGGATTCGCGGTGGTGGCCAACGAAGTCAAGGGGCTGGCCAACCAAACCGCCAAGGCGACCGAGGAAATCACCGGACAAATCCTTTCGGTGCAACAGCAGACCGAACAGGCGGTCGAGGCGATCGGCACGATCAAAACCACCATCCATGAGATGGACGAGATTTCGGAAGCCATCGCCGCCTCGGTAGAGGAGCAAGGTTCAGCCACCCGGGAAATCACCCGCAATATTCAGGAAGCCCACGCGGGCACCGTCGAGGTGGCCCGCAACGTCGTCGACGTCAGCAACGGCGCCAAGCAAGGTTCCAAGGTCGCCCAGGGGGTTTTTTCCGCCGCCCACGAGCTTAGCCATCAGGCCGAATCCATGCGCGCGCTGGCCGACGATTTCCTGATCCGGCTGCAAAGCGGCGGCGCCACCCTGGAATGGGGAACCGCATGGCTGACGGGCAACGAAGCGATCGATTCCGACCATAAAATGCTGGTGCAATACGTCAACGAATTTTATCAGGCCATGCATTCCGGCACGGGGCGAACCGCCGCACCCGGCATCCTGGCCAAATTGGGCCAATACGCCAACAGTCATTTCGCGCGCGAAGAGGCGATCTTCCGGCAAGGCGGCCTGCCCAGCCTGCCTCAACATCAGCAGGCCCACGCCGAATTGGCGGCCAAGGTCCAGGATTTTCTGAACGATCTCGGTTCTTCCGGCAAAGCCACGATAACGTCGGATCTGGCATCGTTCCTGCGCGAATGGCTGATCAACCACGTTTTCAAAAGCGACAAGGCGGGAGTACGGGAAATCAACCGGTTGGCGGGTAAACACTGAAGCCGTTACCGAGAGTTCATCACTAAACAAAATATTCCGTATTTCAATGCGTTATCCGCAATCGCAGGGCTTGCCTTTCAGCGCCGATTTCCCGTCTGCGCCATCGTCATCAACGAAACCTCGAATCCCGCCAGTTTAATGGCTCCGATCAGCTTTTCAAAGGACACCGGCTTGGTTAGGAATTGCACGGAAGGCCCCAGCTTTTGCTCAGCCTTCGAGTTGTCCCATTGCCCGGAAACCACGATGGGAACCACATTGGGATATAGATCGTACAACTCGCAAATCAAGGCATACCCATCCCGTCCCGGCATGGCCATGTCAGTGACCACCACAGCCGCCGGATCGGTTTTCATGATTTGCAGCGCCTCTTCCGCCGAGGAAGCATATTTGGCATCGATTCCCCCAGCGCCTTGCTGGGGGGTGCGGATGCGTACCATGCGTCGGAATCCATCTAGGACGCTGGGTTCATCGTCAACAAACAGAACCTTGATCATCTCCACGTCCTCCCTGTGGCATGACAAGTCCTTGTGTTAAAATTATCACAACACAAGCAGCCGGGAAAATCCACAAACAAACATTGAACGGCCTCGCCGCTACCCGAAAGTCAGTTCGGCCACTATCCATAAGTAGGTATTGCGGTGATGAAATCTTCTCGCAATAAGAGTCGACAACGTAATCCCGTCGCATAACCGCGGGCAGAGCCTATGCCTTTCAATGCCGATTTTCTGAATCTCAGTTTTAAAACGGTCGTCGACGCCTTGCCGACCGCGCTGTTCGTCAAGGACGGAAACAGCCGAATCGTCCTGATGAACAAGGCTTGCGAAGAACTTTGGGGCATGACTTTCGCGGACCTCAAGGAAACCGATGCCAGCCAATTTTTTCCGGCGGATCAGATGGCTTCGTTTCTGTCGATGGATCGAGATATCTTCGAAAACGGTCGTCCGCTCGTGTTCGAGGAAGAGTTCTGGAACGCCAAATTGCGGGAAAACCGCATCGGACGCACCGTCAAGAAGCCGATTTACGACGACCAGGGAAATCCGCTCTATCTGGTCTGCACCACCATCGACATCACCGATATCAAGCGGGTCGAAAACGGCTTGCGGGCCAGCGAGGAAAAGTTGCGCGGCCTTTACGAGTTGTCGCCGCTGGGTATCGCGCTTACCGACATGAAGGGCAATTACGTCGAGTTCAACCGGGCGTTCGAACGAATCAGCGGTTATACCCGCGACGAGTTGAACGCTCTCGATTACTGGACGTTGACGCCCAAGGAATACGAGGACCAGGAATTGGCGCAACTGGATTCGCTGCGCCGAACCGGCGCCTACGGTCCCTATGAAAAGGACTATATCCGCAAGGACGGCAGCCGGATTCCGCTGTCGCTCAACGGCATGCTGGTCAAGGGAAGCGATGGGGAATCGTACATTTGGTCGATCGTCGAGGACATCACCCAGCGCAAACGGGCCGCCGAGTTGGAATGCCTTGTCGATACGGATGCGTTGTTGCCGGTCGCCAACCGGCGCGCGGTGCTGCGCGAATTGTCGCGCATGATCAACAACGCGGAACGGCACGGCACGCCTGGAAGCGTCGTATATGTCGACGTCAACGATTTCAAGTCGATCAACGACAATTTCGGACATGCCGCGGGCGACGCCGCCCTGGCCCACACCGCCCGAGTTCTGATCGAGAACGTCCGCAATAATTACGACATGGTCGGACGTCTGGGCGGCGACGAATTCGTGGCCGTTTTGGCCCATACGGATATTGACCAAGCCGTCGCCAAGGCGGAAATATTCGAATCCTCCCTCGCCCGGCAGCCGCTGGCGTGGATGAGCCACGCCATACCGCTTTCGGTTTCGGTCGGGGTCTACTCATTCAACGGACGCGAAAACGCCGAAAGGGTGCTGGAGGCCGCCGACCAAGCCATGTACCGGCACAAGAAGACGCGCCAAGCCGACGATTTTCTGAGCCGACTGCAAAGCAGCGGCGCCACCCTGGAATGGGGGGCCGCGTGGCTGACCGGCAATGAAACAATCGATTCCGACCACGAAATGCTGGTGCAATACGCCAACGAATTTTATCAGGCCATGCATTCCGGCACGGGCCGAGCCTCCGCCCCCGGCATCCTGGCCAAATTGGCACAATACGCCAACAGTCATTTCGCCCGCGAAGAAGCCATTTTCCGGCAGGGCGGCCTGCCCAACCTGCCCCAGCACCAGCAAGCCCATGCCGAACTGGCGGCCACCGTCCAGGCGTTTCTGAACGATCTCGGTTCCGGCAAAGCGACTTTGACCGCGGATCTGGCGTCGTTTCTGATCGAATGGCTGATCAACCATGTCTTCATAAGTGATAAGGCTGGTGTTAGGGACATCGACAGGCTATCTGGAAAACCGACTATCCCGCACTGACCCCTAATCCAGCGCCATTATTTCCTCGCGGGTTCGCGGCAACGGCGCATCGGGCGCGATCAGCCCCCGCTTGCGGGCTCCGAAATCGTCGACACCGGCCCGGATTCATGGCATTGTAAGCCCATGAGCAACACCAAGAAGCATACCCCGCCCGCTGATTGGCTCGACGATATCGCCGAGAGCGAGGTGCAATTGGCGGCTGGACAGATCGTGCCGATTGAGCCGGTTCTTGAACGGATTCGCGCCGGTATTGCCCGTATGGAAGCCAAGCAGGCCGAGCTTGGGTAAAAGCCGGGCGTTATTGGGTTATGTACAGCACCGCCAAGCAACCTATTATCACCGGTATATTCTACGAGGCGGCCAACATTCCCAATCGCATCAAGTGAAGTGCCCGGTCGGAATTTCCATTCCTCTGCTCCCGGAAGACGCGGCAGATCGGCCCGGTTTAATCCAGCGCCATTATTTCCTCGCGGGTTCGCGGCAACGGCGCATCGGGCGCGATTAGACCCCGCTTGCGGGCTTTCAGCCCCAATTCGAGAACGAAGGGCATCCGCAAATGCGCGGCTTCCAACAGGGACCGATTCGCCAACACGGTTTCCGCCGGACCTTGAGCCAGCGCCTTGCCGTTGTCGAACAAGACAACCTCGTCGGCGGTAGCGAACGCCAAATCAACATCGTGAGTGGTGAACGCCAGAGTCACTCCCCGCGCCTCCAACGCCGCCAGAGCCGCCAACAACAGGACCGAACCGCGCTGATCCAGCCCGGCGGTCGGTTCGTCCAGCAGCAGGATATCGGGCCGCATCGCCATCGCTCCGGCAATGGCCGCCCGTTTCTTCTGGCCGAACGACAGCATGTGGGGCGGACGTTCCGCCAATGCGGCGATGCCCATCGCCGCCAGCGCCTGTTCCACCCGCTCCCGCGCCTCCGCTTCGGTCAATCCCATGTTCAACGGGCCGAACGACACGTCCTCGGCCACCGAGGCCGCGAACAACTGATCGTCGGCGTCTTGCAGCACCAGCCCGACCCGCCGCCGCCATGCCGCCAGATCACTCCGGGAATAGCCCATCTCGGCGCCGTCCAGAACCACCCGCCCCGACGAAGGCCGAAGCGTGCCGTTCAAATGCAGCAGCAACGTGGTCTTGCCCGCTCCGTTGGGTCCGAGAATGGCAAGGCGGCGACCGCGCCGGATGGTCAGATCGAGATCGGATAAGGCGGGGATTTCGCCGGGATAGGCATAGGTCAGCGCGCGGGCTTCCAAAACGGTCATGACAGCGTCAGCCCCATGGCGGCGACGGCGGCTTCGACCAGCAGCGCCAGCGCCAAGCCCGGAACGGAAACCGCCGCGCGGTTGGAAAGCACCCGCATCCCGCCGTTCCATCCCCGCGCCGCAAGGCCAATCTCCAGGCGGCGCGCCCGGTCCAGCGCGCGGGGCAGCAGATTGCCGATCAGCAGCCCCAGCGACCGCATGCGCCGCCCGGCGTCGGCGTGACCAAGCCGCGCCGCCTGAGCCGCGTTCATGGTCATGGCCGTGTCGCCGAGAAGAAACAGAAACCGGTACATCAGCAGCGCGATTTCGGCGATCTCGGCGGGCAGTCCAAGACGACGCAGTCCGCCGATCAAGTCCGAGGTCGGCGTGGTCAACGCCAGGAACAGCAGACAGGTCACCCCGGCACAGGACCGCAGCGCCAGTTTCGCCGCCGCCATCCCGCCGCCCGGAGCCAGGGTAGCGCCGGTCGCGTCCACCTGAACCAGCAGCGAAACCGCTCCGACCAGCAGGAACCCCATCGGTGCGACGGCGCAAGCCAGCCACACCCGCACGGGAACGCGCGCGCCCAGCAACGCGGCGGACGTCATGACAAGGATCACCGCCGCCGCCGCCGGATAGGGCGGCAGCGTGACGGTAAGCGCCAGCATTCCCAGGGTCAGAACGGTTTTTTCGGTCAGAGAACGGTGACGCCAGCGATTGAGCTGGGCCGCCCTATCGATCGGCGACATTGTCGCGTTCTTCTGGGCGTCGCCCTTGGCGACGACCGATGACGTAACCCAGGAATCCCGCCCCCAATGCCGCCTGCAACGAAAACAGCAGACTTTCCACTTCGCCGCTGGGCGGTTTCCATAAGGGTTGGAACCACGGCCGATAGCCGGGGCGGGCCGCTGCGATGGCGTCGGTACCCTGATCGTCCGAGCCTTTGAATTCGCCGCCCAGACCGGGAACAACCAAAGGAGCGGCGACGATGGCGGCGGCGGCGGCGATCAGCCACCAAGAACGGTTGATGGTCATTTCCTTACCCCGCCGGACAGAACCTGAATTTCATCGACCGCATCGGCGCGTCCCGACAAGGCATTCACCACCACCACGGTCAGCAAGCCTTCGGCAATGGACAGCGGAATTTGCGTGACGGCGTAAATGCCGCCGAACTTGATAAGAGCGCCTGGGATTCCGGACGACGGATCGGGATAGGCCAGCGCCAATTGCGCCGACGTGACGGCATAGGTGGCAAGGTCGCCCAAGGCGGCGGCTAGAAACACCGCCACCGCCGTGGATGCCCCCAGAGCGGAAGCCGCCCGCCAGACCGCCCAACTGACCCATGGTCCGGCGACGGCCATGGAAAACACGTTGGCCCCCAGCGTGGTCAGACCGCCATGGGCCAACAACAGCGCCTGGAACAGCAGCACGATGGTTCCCAGAACCGCCATCACCGCCGGTCCGAACACCACCGCGCCCAAGCCCGTCCCCGTGGGATGAGAGCACGATCCGGTGACGCTGGGCATTTTCAGGGCCGACAGCACGAAGGTAAAGGCACCGGCCGCGGCCAAGGTCATCTTGGCTTGGGGCCTTTCGGCCAGAATGCGCCTAAGCCGAACCGCTCCGGCCGCCACGAACGGCGCCGAAGCCGCGAACCATCCAGCCGCATGCGCGACCGGCAGATAACCTTCCATGATGTGCACAGGGAGTACCTCGCGATAACGTGACCCGCCACCGCGAACCGAAGCCCAGTCCCCGACGCCGCTACGGCGTCGGTTTCAAGTCCTCATCGAAACACCCCGTCCGATGCGCTCGCGTGTGACCACGGCTATGTTGGCAGGTCTCCTGGCTCGCGGATCGACGTCCCCGATGCATCCGGCCTTCCCGGTTTCCCAGTGGCCATCGCGGATGCGGACTAACCGCTTACAGTTGCGGGGGCAGCCGCGGCTTCGGCCCCTGTCTGGGTCGTCCTTACCGCGTTCCCTATTATCCCCAGGACTGAGCCCCGACGGGGAACCAACCCAGGCAGGTTACGGGGACCGTTCCCGCCCGTCAAGACGGTTCTCGCATCCCTACTCAAAGCTTCAGGATCGTCCGCAGCCCCAGAATGGCGGCATCGGGAATTCGTTGCGCGCTGTTGTCCGGCATTCCCGCGCCGCCGCCGGGATGAATGACGTACTGAATGTCGGGAGCCACGATCCACCACGGCGCAACCTGGGCCCGGTAGATGAATTCGATCAGGGTTTCGCTGTCTTGAACGACGGCGGTCGAACCGTTCAGAACGCGATCGTCCTGCTGACGCGCCTGCAAGTCGCCGGAAATGCCGCCGTAGGCCAGCGCGATGCCGACCACATCGTCGTTGCGGCCCATGGGCAGGCCCTTATAGGTCAGTCCGACCTCTCCATAGTAGGGCAGCGTGCTGACGGCGGGGTCGCAGACGCTGAAGCGGATGAATGCCCCCAACCCCTTGTCCTCGGAACCTTCCGCGCGGTAGGGCATGGTTTCGATAACGCCGTAAACGTCCCAGTTTCCGCGATCGGAACGGGCAACGCCGTTCGACGCCGAGTTGCTCAGCGACACCCCATTGGTATCGTAATGCAGGTCGGAAAAAGCCCCGGCATGATACCAACCGCCCAGTTTCACCGTGCTGGGGGGCAAACCTGAATCGTCGCCCTTGCCGGTGGTCCATTGCACTTCGCTCATGATCATCGGCGGCTTGGAAAGGTTGAAATTAAGGCCGTCGGAATTTAGGCGGGTGGGGTCTTCGCCGGATTTCAAGCCCACGGCGGGTTCTCCGTTGAAAACCCCCAGCAGCCACGCCCAATTTTCCGACGGCGCGACCTTGACCCTGCCGCCCGTCACCGCCATCGGATAAACGCCGCCGCCGCCGGGAATATTGGCGGAAAATCCGGCCGGCCAGCCGAAGGTGGCGTTGGTGAAATAGGAGCCGTAGGTGCTGGTCATGAATTCCTCGTCTTGAGGAGTCTGTCCCACTTTCACGGAAACCAAGCCATCCAGCATGGTTTGCTGAAACCACAACGCCCACAACCTTGTGCTGGGCGCCGTCTCGCTGTTGCGCGCCGTCATGAAATTGCCGATAAAATGGCTGCTCAGGCCCCGCCCCTGAAATTGCAGGGCGCTGGCGTGAAAACTGGCGCCCGCGATCCCGGCCAGTTTGTCGAAATCCACATCGGCGTCCAATTCCAACAATCCCGTATAGACGCCGCGCTGCCTTATTCCCCCCGAAGGATTGCCAAGACCGTCGGCGGTATAAGCGCCGGCAAGGACCACGCCCAAGTCTTCAAGATCGGCCCGCGTGCCGCCCCAATCGCCGGTCAGCGTATCCCGCTCCCAGAATCCCGGGGCGTTCTCGGGCGAGGAATTCCCGCCGGGCGCATTTTGCCCTTCCTCTTCCGCCGCGGCCACGCCGGAAACGATGGCCAGTACCAAGGATAAGCCGATCCCGATCGGGAAACATGACGGTAGGCGGCGCGGTTTCAGGTGATTGACGGATATCGGCATGATTCCTCGGGGTAAAAGTCTAGCGATCCTGCCAACAGTTCCGTTGCCGGAACAAGACGGACGGCAAACCAACGGTGGAAAACTACGGAGACCATCCTGGAACGTCAAGGTGAAATCCGCTTTACTGTTCCAACTGGTAGCCCTGTTCGCGGAACAGAGCAAGACAGGCGTCGGCCACATCGGGGGCGAAATGCGTACCCCGTCCCTTCTCGATTAGGTCCAAGGCGGAGTCAATGCCCAAACTGGCACGATAGGGCCGGTGCGACGCAACGGCTTCGATGACGTCGGCGGCGGCAAGAATTCTGGCTTCCAACAAAATCTGGTCGCCCGCAAGTCCGCGCGGATAGCCCGTGCCGTCATAGCGTTCGTGATGCTGATGGACGATTTCGGCGATCGGCCACGGAAAGGCGATTCCCTTGAGAATGTCGTAACCGGCCTGCGGGTGGACTTTGATCATCATGTATTCGATATCGCTCAACAGTCCCGGATTGCTAAGGAGTTCGGCCGGTATCTTGACCTTGCCCAGGTCGTGCACGGTTGCGGCGAAATACAGGCCGGTGATCCGGTCCTCGGGCAGCTTCAGTTGACGGGCGATCGCCGTGGCCAGCGACGCGACGCGGCGCTGATGACCGGCCGTATAGGGGTCGCGCAATTCGATGGTGTAGGCGAACGCCTTGATGGTTCCTTCCAGATTGGATTGCAACTGCCCCAGATACTCTTTGACCTTGTGCAGCGATTCGTCGCGTTCCTCGCGCACTTCCTGGCCCGCGATGCCGAACGCCATGTCGTCGGCCATTTTTTCGAGCAATTCGATTTCCTCGGGGATGAACCCACCCGTTTCAGTCGAATAAATGGTCAAAGCGCCGAAGGGAAGAGGGTGTCCCGAAATCGGCAGGGAAATGATCGAGGAAAAGCCGACGGCGCGGGCTTGCTCCCGCCACGCATCCATGTCGGCGTCGGTCTCGACGTCTTGGAGGACTTGCGTGGTTCCAAGCCGGATCGCCCGTCCGACCGGATGACGACCGCGTTCGTCGTCGGCCCAGCTAATCCGCGTGTCGGCCAAATAAGCGTCGCACCCCGTTCCATACGCGGCGACGGACGATACAGTGTGGGCTTCATCCTGAACCGGAATTCCGACCCAGGCCATGCCGTAGCCCCCCTCCTCGACCGCCGCCTTGCAAATTTCATTAAGCAGTTGGGGGGTGTCCTTGGCGTGAACCAGCGCCGAATTGACCGCGCTTAAAGTCTTCAGGGCGCGGGAGGCCTGTTGGATTTTGCGCAGCATCTGGGTTTCGCCGCTGATCAGACGATATTGCGCGATCCCGTCATTGATGCCGTTGATTAGATCCGGGGCCGGACACGGCTTGTTGAAAAACCGGAAGATGTGACCGCGGTTGATGGCCTGCACGGCGGTCTGCAAATCGGCGTTGCCGGTCAGCATCATCCGCACGGTTTCAGGGGCGATGTCCTTGATTCGCGACAACGTCTCGATACCGTCCAGGCCTGGCATCCGCATGTCGGAGACGACCACGGCATACGGCGTTCCCTGGGAAATGGAAAGCTTGACGCATTCGATCGCTTCCTGGCCGCTGTTGGCGATTGAAACGTCGAAGCTTTTTTTTAGTTGACGTTGCAACGCCGACAGGACCAAAGGCTCGTCGTCAACAAGCAATACCCGCTCAGCCATTTCCGTCGCCCCTAGCAATCCTTCCGTTCTTTCTGATCCGACTCGGGTTCATATGCAATACCGATCGCAATTAATTATTTTTTCGGGGCCGCCGAACCGGTTGCCCCGCCAAAATTCGTGCCAATGCGACAAACGCATGTTGCGAAGCAACACGAGTATAAGTATCCTTTATTGCCCATCTCACCACCCCTTCCGCCATATTCAACGGCATAAGCCGTGCCGTATTCGCAATAATGCCGTCCCGGCATTCCGATGGAGAAGTCCATGTCGATCATATCGGAATTTTTCGAAAACGCGGAATTCATCCCCCATGGTTTCTGCCTGACGTGGCGACCCGACATATTCTGGATGCAGGTGGCGTCCGACGGCGCGATCGCCCTGTCGTATTTCGCCATCCCCTGCGTCCTGCTCTATTTCTACTGTCACCAGAACAAGGTCCGCTTCGATTGGCTGCTGATCCTGTTCGGACTATTCATCGTCTTGTGCGGACTGACGCATGTGATGGATATCTGGACCCTGTGGCGGCCCGATTACGCGGTTCAGGCGCTGGTCAAGCTTATGACCGCCTTGGTGTCGTTATTCACCGCGGTCGTTTTGTTCGTCATCATGCCAAAGGCCATGGCGTTGCCGACGGTTCACGACCTGGAACTGAAGAACGCGCAGTTGCTTGAAGAAACCAGGATCAGGGAGAAAACCGAAGCGGATTTGAGATCGTCGCAAAATAAACTTAAAGCGATCACCGACAGTTTGTTCGAAGGCGTGCTGGTCGTCGACGGCGACGGAACCATAACCTTTTCAAATCCGTCCGCCATCAAGCTGTTGGAAGACGATGCGAACGGACCTAGGCTTGAGGGGCTTTCCATCGACAAAGTCGCTCAACTTTCCGATGCGCCCGACGACAACCGAAAGGTGGACAAGCTGTGGTGGTGCACCGACCGAGGTATAACCATCCGTTTGGACGATGTGCGTCTGCTTGCGCCAACGGGTAAATTGCTGGATGTCGCCATCGCCTGCGCGCCCTTGGAAGGCGATATCGATGCGGGCAGCTCGGTCATCTCGTTTCGAAATATGGGCAACCAAGACTGGCCCGGAAAAAAGCAGGGAACGGTCATTTCGTTCCGCGATATCGGCGAGGTTAAACAGGCCCAGCGCGAGGCTTTCCAGACATCGCGACTGGCCAGCGTCTGACAACTGGCCGCTGGCATCGCCCACGAAATCAACACCCCCGCCCAATATATCAGCGACAACCTCGCCTATATGGAAAGCGGCATCCAATCCCTGTGCGCGGCGGTCAAGACCGGCCGGGAATTGGCCAAGGCGGTGGCCGATAAAAGCCCGGACCTGAGCGACTGCCTTGAACGCTTGGAGCAAGCGGAACAAATCAACGATTTCGATCTGATTCTGGAGGATATTCCCAAGGCCTTGGCCGATTCGCGGGAGGGGATCGCCCACATCTCCCGCATCGTCACGTCGATGAAGGAGTTTTCCCATCCCGGCGTGACGTCGAAAACCGTGACGGACATCAACCGCGCCATCGAAAACACCCTGGTGGTGTCCAGAAACTTCTGGAAAAACGTGGCGAACGTCGAATGTTCGCTGGCTCCCGATCTGCCGCATGTCTTCTGCAATTCGGGCGAAATGAATCAGGTGTTCATCAATCTTATCATGAATGCAGCGCAAGCCATTGAAATGTCAGGAAAGGGATTTCCGGGGCAGATTTCGATCTCGTCTCGCCAAGACGATGGCTGCATCGAAATATCGGTTGCCGACTCTGGCAACGGCGTCCCCACGGCAATGCGCGAAAAAATCTTCGATCCGTTTTTCACCACCAAGCCGGTGGGCAAAGGAACGGGTCAGGGATTGGCCATCTGCCGCGACGTGGTGGTTGTCCAGCATGGCGGAACGCTGACTGTCGGCGGAACCGAGGGCGAAGGCGCGATTTTCACCGTGCGCTTGCCGATCGAAGAAAGAAACGGCGATGCGAAAGATAACGAGGGCTTATAAACCGGACGCCTTGTCCAGCGCTTTCCAACTGCTGGGAGCGGGGGCGGCGATCACCGGATTTTCATCCAAGGCGACCGGACGATAAGGCGTACCGTCCACATGCTGGGAAAAACCGCCGGCTTCGCTATGGATCAAGATGCCCGCGGCATGATCCCAGGGGTAAAGCCGGTTGAAATGGGCGAAATCCAATGCGCCCGTAGCCAGATCGATGTAATCGTGACCGGTGCTGCCGCCGCGGCCGACTTCGGCCACATGGGGGGCCAGCGGCGATTGATAATGCGCCGAACCTTTCATGCGGTCGATGGGGCCGTCGGAGCGAACGCTCAGCCGCAATTTGCCGCACCACGCCCCGCCTCCCTTGACGGCATGAATCATCCGGTCGGTTATGGGATCGTAAATCCATCCCATCTCGGTCACGCCGTTCATAACCAAGGCGACGATGACGGCGAAACGCGGCTTGCCCTTGGAAAAATTCTTGGTGCCGTCGACGGGGTCGACGATCCATATCACCGGATCGCGGCCCAGCGCTTCCAGCAACGTCGGGTCGGCCGCGGTCGATTCCTCTCCCACCAGCGTCCCGGGCAGCATTCTGGTCAATTCGCGATTCAGGTATTTTTCCGCAGCCACATCGGCTTCGGTGACGATCGATCCGGGCGCCTTTTCCCAAACCCGCGTGCCGCGCAAATCGCGAAAACGCGGAAGAATCTCAAGCTCGGCGGCCTTGCGGATAATGGCCGAAACGTCGTCCGGATTGATTATGGCGTCATTCATCGCCGTCTTTGCCCTCGGGGTCGAACAACTGCACGGGCACCGACGGCATGATGGTTGAAATGGCGTGCTTGTAGACCAACTGGGTGTGCCCGTCGCGGCGCAGCAGAACCGAGAAGTTATCGAACCAGGTAACGATTCCCTGCAACTTCACGCCGTTGACCAGGAAGACCGTTACCGGCGCTTTTTGCTTGCGGATGTTGTTAAGGAACACGTCCTGCACATTTTGGGATTTTTCTGAAGACATGATGCGCATCCGTTCTTTCTTATTAATCGTTTATGTGACGGCACTTCAACTATCACCAATCGCCAGCGAAAGAAAGCCCGCGTTAGCGAATCAACGATAGCAGTTTTTGAGCGTCTTCCACATAAATATTATGCGGAAAGTCGGAAAATTCTCCGGTCACGGGTGCTTCCGGACGCATCAGCACGGCAACGCAGCCCGATTGGTGGGCGCATTGCAGATCGACGAAACTGTCGCCGACGAACCAGACATTGGGGCCGGGAGCGATTCCGGACGGTTGCAACGCCAAATGCACGGGAGCGTGATCAGGCTTGTCGCGCTGGGCGTCGGTGGCGCCGACCAGGGCGCCGAACATCGAATCCCAGCCCAAATGCCGGGCCTCGGCGCGCAGGAAATCGCCCAATTTATTACTGACCACCGCCAGATAGATTCCTTTGTCCGTCAGAACTCTAAGCATGGCTTCGGTATGAGCGAAAGGAACCATGCGTTCCAGATGAACCTTGGCGAAGGTATCGTAATAATGCTCGCGGGCATCCTTCCACCGGTCGCCGAACATCGACGGGAAAGTGTCGCGCAACGAGCGGGCGATATTGCGCTTGCCCTCCTCCATGGTCCATTCCGGCATGCCGAAGCGGCGGAACGTGCTGTTGTAGCAATCGAGAATGCAAGGCCACGCGTCGATCAGGGTGTTGTCCCAATCGAAAATAACCGCTTCGGGCAAGTTCAAGTTAAAAATACTCCAATCGAACGGAAAACAGCTTTTCGGCCTTCTTGATGGCCCAGGAAGCGGCGAACAGCACCACCCGGTCGCCCACCGCGATGACCGTGCCGCCACGGGGAAGAATGACCTTCTGGTCGCGCACCACCGCGCCGATTTGAATGCCGTCGGGCAATTCCACGTCGCGCAGAGGTTTGCCGACAAGGCTGGACGTATCCATGGCGTCGGCCTCGATCACCTCGCCCAGGCCTTCCGGCAAGGAATGGATGGCGTGAATGCGCCCCCTGCGAATGCGCTGAAGAATGTTGGAAACGGTGATGACCCGCGGATTGATCACCACGTCGACGCCAAGCGGCGCGGTCAACGCCCCGTAATTCGACGAATTGAGCAAAGCCATGGTCCTGGAGGCGCCGTACCGTTTGGCCAGCAACGCCGACAATAAATTGGTTTCATCCACATTGGTGACCGAAATCACCACTTCGGACTTGCCGACACCCGCCTCGTGAAGAATTTCCGGGGCCAGCACGTCGCCTGCCAGGACCACGCATTTCGGCAAGGCCTTGGCGACGATTTCGGCCCTGGCCTGATCGCGTTCGACGACGGTGATCCAGGTTTCGGGATGATGTTCCTTGATCTGCTGGGCCAATCCCAAGCCGATGTTGCCGCCGCCCAGGATAATCACGCGCCTTGCCTCGGGCTGGACGATGCCGAAACCGTTGACGGCCGATTGCACGTGCTGGCTGTCGACGACGAAATAGACGTCGTCGCCCTCGCGCAGACAATCGTCCGAATTGGGGATCAGCACCTTGCCGTCGCGGATGATGGCGACCAGCGTGTTGGGATGATCGGGAAACAGAATTTCAAGCTGACGCATGGGCGCGTTGACGATCGGGCAATCGGGACCGCACCGGACCCCGACCAGTTTGACCAGACCGCCCGCCAGGGGAATCACTTCGATGGCGCCGGGAACCTCGAAGCGCCGCTCGATCGCCCGCGCCACTTCCACTTCCGGGGAAATGATCACGTCGATGGGAAGCTTGCCTTGACCGAACAACGGCGCCCATTCGGTGTTCAGAAAATCCTGCGACCGAATGCGGGCGATCTTGGTGGGGATGTTGAACAGCATGTGGCCAAGCTGGCAGGTGACGATGTTGACCTCGTCCGACCCGGTCACGGCGATGACCATTTCCGCGTCCCGCGCCCCCGCCTGCTCCAGCACCGACGGATTGGACGCCTGCCCCTGAACCACGGCGACGTCCAAGGCGTCGGTGACCTTGCGCAGCATGTCCAGCTTTTGATCGACGACCGTTACGTGGTTGTTTTCCTGGGACAGGGTTTTGGCGATGGTGAACCCGACCACCCCCGCGCCGCAGACGATGACTTTCATGATGTTACCTCTTGTCGTCGGTATTGACGCCCAACAACTTCAATTTCCGGTGAAGGGCGGACCGTTCCATGCCGATGAACGCCGCCGTCCGGGAAATATTGCCGCCGAAACGATTGACCTGAGCCAGCAAATAGTCGCGCTCGAACACCTCCCGCGCCTCGCGCAGGGGCAGGCCCATGATTTCGCTCGACTTCTCCCAACGCAATACTTCCGAAGTATCGTTGCTGATTTCCGGCGGCAGCATGTCGGCCCTAAGCAAATCCTGGGATTCGCCGGGGGCCATGATCACCAGCCATTCCATTACGTTGCGCAACTGGCGGATATTGCCCGGCCAATCGTAGGCTTGCAAGGCGGCCAGGGTGTCTTCGCCCAGCGGCCGCAACGAGACACCGGCGGCCAGACTGGCGATGTGCAGGAAATGCTGGGCCAGGGTGGGGATATCCTCGCGGCGTTCGCTTAAAGGGGGCATTTTCAACCCGACCACGTTCAAGCGATAAAACAGATCCTCGCGAAAGGTTCTTTCGGCGATGGCCATTTCCAGGGAACGGTTGGTGGTGGCGACGATGCGCACATCCACCTCGACCCGGCCCCCGCCCACCCGTTCGATGGCGTTTTCCTGCATGACCCGGACGATCCGGCTTTGCATGTCCATGGGCAGATCGGCGACTTCGTCCAGCAGCAAGGTCCCGCCGTGGGCGCGTTCGAACATGCCCGCCCGTTCGCCTTCCTTGGCGGTTCCGAACAAATGGGTTTCCAATTCGTCCTCGTCCAAGGCCGCGCAATTGATGGCGACGAAGGCTCCCTGGCTGCGGCGCGAGCAATTGTGCAGCATCCGGGCCGCCACTTCCTTGCCCGCCCCGGCCGGGCCGGTGATCAGCACGCGGGAATTGGTGGGAGCCACCTTTTCGATGGCCTGGCGCAGATGGTTGATGGCCCCGGACGTGCCGATCAGCTCGTCCGACCGGGCCGAGCGCATTTTCAGTTCGCGGTTTTCCTGTCGCAACCGGCTGGCCTCGATGGCGCGTTCCAGCACCAGCAGCAGCCGATCGGCCTTGAAGGGTTTTTCGATATAGTCGTATGCGCCCTGCTTGATGGCCTGAACGGCGGTTTCCACATTGCCGTGTCCCGAAATCATCACCACCGGCACGTCCGGATGTTCGCGGGTGAAGATGTCCAGAATGCTAAGGCCGTCCAGGGACGATCCTTGCAGCCAAATATCGAGAACGGCAAGACTGGGGCGGCGAGACTGCATGGCGGCGATGGCTTCGTCGGCCGTTCCCGCCTGACGGGTCGCATAGCCTTCATCCTCGAGGATTCCGGCGATCAGGGCGCGGATATCGATCTCGTCGTCGACGATCAGAATTTCATGAGCCATGGAATATCAACGAGACTCTCGCCCCTCCCAAAGGTCCATCCCCCAGCGATAAGATGCCTCCATGGTCTTCCATGATTTTCCGCACGATGGCAAGACCTAATCCTGTTCCCTTGGTTCGGGTGGTCACATAGGGCTCGGTCAAACGATCCCGGTCCTCCTTGGGTAATCCCCGACCGTTGTCGTCGATATGGACGCAAACCCCGCCGCCTTCCTCCGCCATGGTCAACCGCACCAGGCCGACCGGGTGGTCCTGTCCGTCGTCGCGCCCGTGAATGGCCTCGACCGCGTTTTTCAACAGATTGGTCAAGGCCTGACCCAACAGGTGGGAATCGCAAACCAGCACGGTCGGCTTGTCGGGCAAATCGGTTTCAAACCGAACGTCCGGATAGCCGGTGCGTTGCATGAACACCGCCTGACGGCAGATATCCACCAGATCGTCCTCTTTCAGCCTGGGCTGGGGCATCCGGGCGAACGACGAGAACTCGTCGACCATGCGGCCGATATCGCCAACCTGCCGTATAATTGTTTCGATCAAGGAACGAAACGTCTCAGGATCGCTCTGTATCTGATTGGAATATTTACGTTTAAGCCGTTCGGCGGAAAGTTGGATAGGAGTCAGGGGGTTCTTGATTTCGTGAGCGATGCGCCGGGCCACATCGGCCCAGGCGGCCTTGCGCTGCGCGGACATCAATTCCGAAATATCGTCGAAAGTGACGACGAAGCCTTCTTGTCCCTCCTCGGCCGACACCTGCACCAGCAAGGTACGGCTGCCGCCGTCCTTGCCGTCCACATGGATTTCACTTTTGACCGGACGATCGGGCGCGGCGGTCCTGGCTTGGCCGACGCAATCGGCGAACGCCGGAATAAGCGCGGCCAGGGAACGGCCGACCATGACGTCGGCCTTATTGCTCAACAATCGGGCGGCGGACGGATTGACCAGGGTGACGACGCCGTCGCGGTCCAGCCCGATCACTCCCGCCGACACGCCGTTCAAAACCGTTTCGGTGAACCGGCTGCGTTCGTCCAACTGGCGGTAAGCCTTGACCAGATCTTGCCGTTGCGTTTCCAATTGCGCGGTCATGCGATTGAAAGCGCGGGAAAGCTGCCCCATTTCGTCGTTTTCGCCCTCATCGACGCTGGTGGCGAAATCACCGGAACGAACCCGCTCGGTGGCGTCGATCAACCGGATGATGGGAGAAGCCAGTTTGGTGGAAATGGACAGGCCGACCCACACCACCGAGGTCAGCAGCAGCATGGAAATCACCGCGAAAACCAGCGAGAACGCCAGTTCCAAACCGGACCTGCGGCCCTCCAGACGCGCGTATTCCGCCGCCGCCGCCGAGGTGCTCTCCATATGGGCAAGCACCTTGGGGTCGACGAAACGTCCGACGAACAAAAAAGCGTCGCCGAAAATCCCGTTCAGATGAACCAGGGCGCGAACGCGCTGGTCGTCTTCGGTGGTCAACACGGCGGCCTCGCTGGTTTTCGCTTTGTCGAAGGCCCACAGCGGAATTTGACCGATGCCCAGTTCGATGGAAAACGACAGTCCGGATTTGGCCAGAACCCGTCCCTGGCTGTCGAAGACGATCGCCTCGGACAGGCCGCGGATGGCCGCCTGCGTGGATATGAAGGCGTTGAAGGCCGCCGGAGAGGCCAAAAGATTGGGAGCCTCGTGATCGATGTCGCTGGCCATGGCGATGGCGTCGCCGCCGATGACCTGTTTATGTTCGGCCAAATAGGCGCTGGCGACCTCCAAGGAGGCTTGCACGGCGGTATGAACCCGCTCGGAAAACCAGCTTTCCATGCCGTAGCGAAGGAACAGCCCCGCCCCCAGCGACATCACCAGCGACGGCATCACCGCCACGATGGCGAACAGGGTGATCAGGCGCAGTTGCAGGCGCGCTCCGGTCACGCCGTTACGGCGGGCGCGGCGAACCCGGGCGATGCGAACGACGACCACGCCACCCAGCCCCAGCAGCAGAACGACGTCCAATCCCAGCAGAATCAAAATAGTGCGCGGATCGGGAGCGGCGGGGCCGGAAACGGTCATGGCCAGGAATGTGGCGGCCACCGAGGGCAAGGTGCCCAATATCAGCCCCAACACCAGCAAGCGGGGCAGACCGGCGCGGCGCAAGCGATCGGTCGCGCCGCTCAGGGCGTCGTGAAAGACGGCCCGTCCGGTCATCGCACCTGGCCGCGATTGACCGTAATGTCCAGATCCCTGATTTTCTTGCGCAGAGTATTGCGGTTCAACCCCAAAACCTGCGCGGCCTTGATCTGATTGCCCTTGGTTGCTTCCAAGGTGATGGCGATCAACGGGCGTTCGATCTCGCACAGCACCCGCTCGTAAACGCCGGCCGGCGGCAATTCGCCGTCATGAGAGTTGAAATACTCCCGCACATGACGCTCGACCGTATCGGCCAGACCGTTGCCGCCGCCGGACTGAACGGATTCGTCGCCGTTTCCGCCCTTGACCTGGGACAGTTCGAATTCGACGCTGTCCAGGCTGATGATGTCCTGGGTGTGCAAGGCCACCAACCGGCGCACCAGATTCTCCAACTCGCGCACGTTGCCGGGCCAGCGTTCCCGCTTCAGTCTTTCGATGGCCTCGAATTCGATCCCTTTTTCGGACAGGCCCGCCTTGGCCGATTGGTGCAGAAAATGCTGGACCAATTCGCCGATGTCCTCGGGCCGTTCCCGCAAGGGAGGCAGCCGGATCGGCACCACGTTCAGGCGATAGTACAAATCCTCGCGGAACAAACCCTGTCGGATCAGATTGGTCAGATCGCGATGGGTGGCGGCGACGATGCGAACATTGGCGCGGATCGGAGTCCGCCCGCCCACCAGGGTGAATTCCCCTTCCTGAAGCACCCGAAGCAGGCGGGTCTGCGCCTCGGGAGGCATGTCGCCGATCTCGTCCAGGAACAAGGTGCCGCCCTCGGCTTGCTCGAACCGGCCCGGCAGGCGCTGCATGGCGCCGGTGAAAGCCCCCTTCTCGTGACCGAACAACTCGCTTTCGATCAATTCGCGGGGAATCGCCGCCATGTTGATCGCCACCCAAGGCCCGTTGCGGCGTTTGCCGTAATCGTGCAGGGCGCGCGCCACCAATTCCTTTCCGGTTCCCGATTCGCCGGAAATCATCACGGTCAAATCGGTATTCATCAAGCGCGCCAAGGTGCGGTAAATTTCCTGCATGGCGTTGGACCGGCCGATGATCGGCAGAACCTCGCCGTCGTTGGCCGAATTCGGCGCCCGGGGCACGCCCTCGGGAGTGGCCAGCGCGCGCCGGACCATCGCGATCAATTCCTTGATGTCGAAGGGTTTCGGCAGGTATTCAAAGGCGCCGCGCTGGGTTGCCTTGACGGCGGTCAGCAAGGTGCTTTGAGCGCTCATGACGATCACCCGCATATCGGGTCTGGCCTTTTTGATCCGGGGCAGCAAATCCAGACCGTTTTCATCGGGCATGACCACGTCGGTAATGACCAGATCGCCTTCGCCGTCGGAAACCCAGCGCCACAGGGTGGCGGCGTTGCCGGTGGCCTTGACGTCGTACCCTGCCCGGCCCAGGGCCTGAGCCAAAACCGTGCGGATGCCGCGGTCGTCGTCGGCGACGAGAATGGTTGCCGTGGCCGACATCAATCGTTTCCTTTCTCGGTCACCAAGGGGAACAAAACGCGGAACAGGGTGCGGCGCGGCTGGCTTTCGCATTCGATGATGCCGCCGTGATCGTCGATGATCTTGGCCGCCAGGGCCAGCCCCAGTCCCGATCCGGTCGGCTTGGAGGTGACGAAGGCGTCGAACAGATGCGGCAGCATGTCGGCGGGAACGCCGGTTCCGTTGTCCTGAATCCCCACGGCCAACGGCAGATTGCGGCTTTCCCGAACGGTGGGCGAAGTCAGGCGCATGCCGTGCAGATACGCGGTGGAGACGATGATTTCACCGCCTTCGGGCGGGGCTGCCTCGGCGGCGTTCTTGATCAGATTGAGAAACACTTGAATCAGGAAATTGCGGCACCCCTCAACGGCGGGCAGCGACGGATCGTAGGTCTTGCGAATGCGGATATGGCGGGCCACCCCGTTTTCGGCCACGCGGATAACGTGATCGAGAACCGTATGAATATTCAGGAATTCCATGGACATCGGATGATCGATGGAAAAAACCTCCATCCGATCCACCAGCGAAACGATTCGGTCGGTTTCGTCGATGATCAGACGGGACAACACCCTTTCCTCCTCGGCCAAACCGCTATCCAGCAATTGCGCCGCGCCCCGGATGCCCGACAGCGGGTTCTTGACTTCATGAGCCAGCATGGCGGCCATGGCGGCGGCCGAACGGGCGGCGTTGCGGCTGGGCAGAAGCGCGCTCATGCGGGCGGCGACCGATTGCTCGACCAGACTTAGAACCACGGTATCGGGCATTTCCGCCACGGCGGCGGCGTTGACCGACAGGACCCGGCGTCCGGTTTTGGGCGTGTCCACGACCACGCCGTGTTCGCACACATTGACGCCGCGTTCTTGCGTCAGGGCCAGCAGCGACAGGATCGGGCTGTCGGGCGGCAGCAGGGAAGACAGCTTGACCCCGACCAGATAGGGCGCTCCGGTGGCGAACAACTGCTCGGTGGCGCTGTTGACGTAGCGGATCACGCCCCGGCGGTCCACGGCGATAACCGATGCCCGCAAGGCGTTGAGAACGACGTTGGGGTCCAACGGCGACGGCTGCTGCGGCGGCAGCCGATGAAGCGTACCGGATTTGGCCATCACGCGGCGTCCCGTTCTAAAAGAGGTGTGAAAAAACTGTCGATGGCGTCACGGACGCGATCCGGATCGGAGCACGCATTGACGCGCGCCCGGAACTCGGCCGATCCGGGCAGACCCTTGGAATACCAAGCCATATGCTTGCGGGCCATGCGCACGCCGACATCGACGCCGTAATGGGACAGAATGGCGTCGAAATGACGGCGCAGGATGGTCAAGCGTTCGGCCAATCCGGGTTCCGGCGCGGCCCGTCCGGTTTTCAGAAAAGCCGCGACTTGACCGGGAAACCAGGGGCGGCCATAGGCTCCGCGCCCGATCATCACCCCGTCCGCTCCCGATTGCTCCAGGGCGGCGCGGGCGTCGTCCAACGTTTGCACGTCGCCATTGACGATCACCGGAATGGAAACCGCGTCCTTGACCGTGCGAACGAACGCCCAATCCGCTTGACCGCTATAGAATTGCTGGCGAGTCCGACCATGCACCGTCACCATCTTGATTCCTGAACTTTCGGCGATCTGGGCGATTCTGGGCGCGTTCAGACTGGCATGGTCCCACCCCATGCGCATTTTCAGGGTCACCGGCAGGGAAACCGCGTTGACGGTCGCCTCCATCAAGCGCCCGGCCAGCACCTCGTCACGCATCAAGGCCGAACCGGCCTCGCCCTTGACGGCCACTTTCTTCACCGGGCAGCCCATGTTGATGTCGATCAGCACGGCCCCCGCGTCCTGGTTAAGCTTGGCGGCCTCGGCCATCGTCGCCGGGACGCAGCCCGCCAACTGCACCGAGGTCGGCGTATTCAGATTGGTTTCGGCCATGCGTAGCGTCTGGCGGTTCTGGCGGATCATGGCGGCGCTGGCGATCATTTCCGAAACCACCAGCCCCGCCCCCATCTCGCCCGCCAGTCGACGGAACGGCAAATCGGTAACCCCGGCCATGGGGGCAAGGATCACGGGGGCGTCAATGGTTACCGAACCGACGGTCAGGGGTGATTGTTTAATAGGCTGCATGTGCCCAATTATTCAGCACCTGCCCAATAAGAACAACATAAAAATTACATCAGCACCTGGGTAACGAATTTTACGCCCGGAGACGCCAGCATAATCAGCAAATAGGCGGTCAGCACCACGCGGGCAGCGATGCGGCCGCGAACGCCGCAGATGCGATGGCCGATGAACAGCAGTCCGATCAAAACGAACGCGGCGACGGACAACAGGGTTTTGTGGTCGAAGACCAGCGGATGACCGGTTTCGTAGTATTCGATGGTCATGCCGCTCAGCAGCCCCAGGCCCAGCATCACTTGCGCCATCGCCAGCAAAACGCCCGACAGGTGTTCTGCTTCGCTGACGCTGGGCAGCAAAGCCGACAGCGGTCCGATGGCTTTGGTTTTCAGCGCCCGTTCCTGCATCGAAACGCTTAGGGCGGAAACCGCGGCAACGGTCAGAATGCCGGTTACCGAAACGGCGATGGCGATATGAAGATCAAGCCAGACCGGCGGCGCCTGATCGTTCAGGGCATAGGGTTCGCCGCGCACCATGGCCCCCAGGAAACCCAGCAAGGTCAGATAGGGCATCAGCAACGGGGCGATTTTCTGCGCGAACGGCCAGCGCAACGACACCAGGGCGAATACGATGGCGGCGGCGGCGGCGGTGATCCACAGGGCGGTGCCGAAATCGGTTCGCCACCCTCCGGTCAGCAACACGCCGGTCCAGGCGCTGCTGGTGACCACCACGATGACGATCTGCCACCAGAACAGGGGCGGGCGAAGCCCCCCTTCCCTCCATGCGCGGACGGAGGTGACGCCCAGCGCCGACAGAACCAGCAGTTCGAATGGAAAGTTGGATGTCATCGGGCGACTATAACATTTTGCACTGGAAAAACTAGGCTGTTAGGCTACGGTGCAGCGAGTTGCAGCGAGGGTTCCATGGCGAAGTGCGCAGTTTTGGTGGTTGCCGCCGGTCGCGGCAGACGGTTTGGCGGCGATATTCCCAAGCAATATTTGGATTTGGGCGGCCGGTCGGTATTGCGCCATTCGTTGGCCGCGTTCGCAAGTCATCCGCGCATCCGCTGGGTTCGGGCGGTCATCCATCCCGACGACCGCGATTTGTACGATTCCTCGGCTCACGGCCTTAATCTGTTGAGTCCGGTTCATGGCGGCGACACCAGACAGGATTCCGTGCGCTTCGGACTGGAAAGCCTGACCGAGCTTAATCCCGATCTGGTGCTGATTCACGACGGGGCCCGGCCGATGATCGACGCGGGCACCGTAAGCCGGGTGATCGAAGCGCTGGAAACCCATCCCGGCGCCATCCCGGCCCTGCCCGTCGCCGACACCTTGAAACGCGGCCAGGACGGATTGATCGCCCAAACCGTCGAACGGGCCAATCTGTGGCGAGCGCAAACGCCCCAAGGTTTCGTTTTTCAATCGATTCTGGCCGCTCATCGGCAGACCGCCGGACGGGAATTGACCGACGACGCCGCCGTGTTGGAGCATGCGGGCGGCAAAGTGGCGTTGGTGATGGGAACCGAAGAGAATCTGAAGATCACCACCTTGGCCGATTTGGCCCGGGCTTCGTCCAAGGCAAGCGGCGGCGGCGACTTCCGGACCGGCAACGGCTTCGACGTTCACGCCTTCGAGGACGGCGACGGCGTTTGGCTATGCGGGGTGCGCGTTCCCCACGACCGCGGCCTTAAGGGCCATTCCGACGCCGACGTGGCCTTGCACGCCTTGACCGACGCGATCCTGGGCGCCATCGCCGCGGGCGACATCGGCCACCATTTCCCCCCTTCCGATGCCCGATGGAAAGGCTGCGAATCCCTTGTCTTCCTGCGGCACGCCGTCAATCTGGCGCACGGTCTGGGAGGACGCCTCTCTCATGTGGATGTGACCATCGTGTGCGAGCGCCCCAAAATCGGACCGTATCGCCCACATATGCAGTCGCGGCTGGCGGAACTGCTGCAAATCAACGAATCCCGGATCAGCGTCAAGGCCACAACCACGGAAGGATTGGGATTTACCGGCCGACAGGAAGGCATCGCGGCCCAAGCCACCGCGACGGTGTGGTTGCCTTAAGAATCAAGGCTTTCATCGATCCATGCCAGATAGGGCTGGTGCCCCGCCTCGACCGGCAAGACCACGATACAAGGCGTTTCGTAGGTATGTAGGGCGGCAATGCGCGCGATAACCAGCTCGGTTTTATCCGCCCGGGTCTTGGCGAAGAATGCCGCTTCGCTGTCGTCGTGCACTTGCCCTTGCCAATGATAGACCGACCGTACCCGTTCAATGACATTGACGCAGGCCACCATTTTTTCTTCGACCAAAGCCCTTGCTATTTCAATGGCTTGTTCTGAATCCTTGAACGTCGCATATACGCTACGATAGTCCGGCATGTCCGCGCCCTCTTCTTTGGCGGCGATTGATTCCCCTGCGTCACGAATTCCTTCCGCCACATCTTCATATGCAGGTGCCGCCGCTGGATATGGCTAAATCGTTGTTTTCGATGGTATTGGAAAAACCCCGCAGGCTCATTCTGCAACTGATTTTGCAGATTGCAGTTCTTCGGAATTAATCCCGTCCTGCAGTCTCAAAAATCGGCCAAGAATTTTATCGCTGCCCAGGATGTGACCCATAAGCCATTCGTATAGAATATCGACGATCGAGTTGATATTGGTTTTCACTTGGCTCTTGAATTCGCGATCATATCGAATCAGCCGTTCCATCAAGGCCATGTGCTCTCTTCGGTGCTCGGTCAGTTTTGGATATCCGTACCGGGACATAAGAGATTCCTCGTATGAAAAATGATCGCGCAGATATTCCAGAAGAACCTTGACCGTGTTCCTGGAATCCAAACTGTCCCACCCCAGTCCCAAACACTCTTTCAACTGGCGCAGTATCCGCACCAAATGAATATGCTGACGATCGATTTCGTCGACGCCGGTATTGAAGGTAAACGACCAGGACAAAGGCAGGCCTTCCTGCTCGTCCAAGCTTTTGATGCGGGGTTTGGATGAAATCGCGAAAGGCGGATTGGCGGCGAAAGCCTTCAGAGCCGACAGCGGCAGGGGTCTGGAAAAATAATATCCCTGGATCACGTCGCAGCCGTTGCTTTCAAGAAAAGCCATTTGGTCGGGCGTTTCCACGCCTTCGGCGACGGTCATCAGATTAAGTTTGTCGGCCATGTCCAGGATCGCCAAAACGATCGGAGTGTTTTTGGCGTTGTGAAGGAAGGATTGATCGATTTTTAAATAATCGAACGGCAGTTGATACAGGTAAGACAACGACGAATAGCCGGTCCCGAAATCATCCAATGCCAGATTGATCCCGGTTTTCTTCAATTCAAGCAAGGCGGTTCTGGTTTTTTCGAAGTCGTAAATGAAGGCGCTTTCGGTGACTTCCAAGGTCAGGCGGTATCCGGCCATGCCGTCCAGGGAGTTCATCACCTTTTCGACGATGTCGCCTTGGGCAAGCTGCTTGGCGGAAAGATTGACCGACATGCTGATGCCGGTTTCCCGCATCACCCGGCAGGATTCGCGTAACACCCAATCGCCGATATCGATGATTAGTCCGGCTTCCTCGGCGATGGGAATGAAACGGCTGGGACTGATCGGACCTTGCTGGGGATGGGTCCACCGCACCAGGGCCTCGGCGCCGTGAATGCTTTTGCTGACCAAGCACAATTGCGGTTGAAAATGCAAAGCCAAGCCGTCGGGAATGGATTGGCGCAACGCGTTTTCGATCACCAGGGTTTCGAAGGCTTCGGCATTGATGCTTTTGGTATAGAACTGGAAATTGTTCCGGCCTTGATTCTTGGCATGATACATGGCCACGTCGGCGTGTTTCATCAACTCGGGGACCGTCACACCGTCGGCCGGATACTGACTGATGCCGATGGACGACGTTACCGAAACGACCCTGTCGTCCAAATGGTACGGCTCGGACAACGAGGTCAAAAGCTTTTTGGCGATATTGGTGATATCGGCCGCGTCGCTGAAATCCTCGATCAGCAAGACGAATTCGTCGCCGCCTTGCCGGGAAATGGTGTCGGTGCGGCGCAAACAGGTTTGGATGCGCGCCGATACCATTTTCAGCAATCGGTCGCCTACGTCGTGACCCAGGGTATCGTTCACCGACTTGAATTTATCCAAATCGATGAAGGCGACTGCCATGTTGCTTTTGTTGCGTTCGGCCCGGCCCAAGGCTTGCCGCAAGCGATCTTCAAGCAAGGTTCGGTTGGGAAGTCCGGTCAGAAAATCGTGATGCGCCAGATATTCGATTTTTTCCGACACCTTGCTTACGTCGGTGATGTCGGAATACATTCCGATATAGGCCTCGCCCCCCGTATCGGACTTGACCGTGTTCAATACGACCCGGGTCAAATAGTCCTCGCCATTCTTCCGTTCGTTCCAGATCTCGCCCTGCCACATGCTAAAATCGCGCAAGTTTTCCCTGATGGTGCTAAAGAAGCTGGCGGGATGACGGTTCGACGCGAACGAATTGAGCGTTTTTCCCTGCATTTCCGCTTTGGTGTATCCGGTCATGATTTCCATGGCCTTGTTGGCGGAAACGATCCGATTGGCCATATCGGTGATGACGATTCCCTCTTGGGCGTTTTCGAAGACGTTCGAGGACAATCTAAGCTGCTCTTCCGCTTCCTTATGCCGGGTTATGTCCAGTAAGATTTCCACCACCCCGATCAGCCGCTCGCCGTTCAGCAACGGTCTGGCTTCGAAGGTCAAATAGCGACGTTTGCCGTTAAGGCTGTCAAACCAGCCTTCCGATTTGTAACCGTCGGCGGCGAACTCGATTTTTTCGATGTTGCTGTAAAAGCTGGGAATTTCGTCCAGCAGATTGTCCAAAATCAAATCGGCCAGACACGGACGGGCGGAATCGTAAAACCCTTTCCAATGGTCTTTCGTGCCTAAGACGTACTTTGCCTCTATTCCCGTAAGCATTTCGCACGCGGGATTCCAAGCCACGACCTTGTGGCTTATATTAATCATGAATGCAGGAACACTAAGCGCATCGAGAATGCTTTTGGTGATTTTCACGGCATTTAACTCACGCAAATTCCCTTATAAATTGAACACGTTAACACCCCATTCGGCAATACATACGGAAGTATTATATAATAACCGGATTCCGCCGCCCCCCTATATCGATATATCATATCCATATTTCATGCACAAACGGCATTATGATGCCATTTCGCCAGTGTACAAGAAGGGTGTTGTTGTTGCGACGCGGGATAATCCACTAGGCAGAAGGTCAGCCTTGGTAGAAATTGACGCCTGCCCAGGGATTGGTCGTGGCGCCGTAGGGAGACGATCTCGAAGAGGCGCTGCCCTGCGCCGCCTGAACGGCGGCTTGCGAGCCGTAGACATAGGCCACCTGCAACTGATTAAGCTCGCTGATCTGCCCCTGCACGATGCCGTTGGAGCCGGCATATTGACTGGAAACCTGCGCATAGGCGATCGCGGCTTCGCTTAGCACGAAAGAGGTGTTGGTCGGGCTGTTGCCGTAGGCGGTGGTGAATTGGGTCTGATTGAACTGCACGGTGCCGTCCGGCTGCACGTTGAAACCGATGTCGTTCAACGAGGTGATGGTGTTGTTGCCGTTCAGCCGTTGAAACCCGATCTGCGTCAGGGAATTCATGAATTCCTGGGGAATGCCAGACTGATTCAAGCTTGTCAGCGACGTCTTGAGTTGACTGATGCCCTGAACCAGACTGTTGACGTAACCGACCAGACTTTGAACGTTAGACAGCATTTGCGTGGGCGGATTGACCTGACTGATGGTTACGACGCCGACCTTGTTCAAATTGATGTCGACGCCGGTCGTGACCGGCACGGCGCTGTTGGTGGCCGAGGTGAACATCGACCCGTTGACCGTGTACGAGGCGTCGGTCGCCGCTTGGGTCAGCGACAGGCTCTGGGCGCCGGAATCGTATTCAAGCGCGGACATATCGGGCGAGGTCGACAACGAATATCCGCCGAAAACGCCGGTGGTCTGGCCGCTCAGTTTGAGTTCGACGCCGCCGGAAACCGAAACGAGCGACGCGGTGACCCCCGACCTGGCATTGTTGATGGAATTGGCGATGCCGCTTAGCGAATTGTCGCTGATCGAGATGGTGGTCGCCTTGGTTCCCGACGAGCTGAACGTACCGCTGTTCCACTGGCCCAATTGCAGAACGAGGCTGTCGCCCGTGATGCCGATGGTCGAGGAGGAACTGGCATAAGTGCCCGAGGTCAGAGTTTGCACCTGAGCCAATTGGGAGACATTGACGGCAAAATTGTTGTTGGTTACTTGCGAAATCGAAGCGATGGTGGAATCGGATGTGTTGACGTTGCTGTTGGTTTGCGTCGTCGCCAACCCCAAGGCGGTGCTTGCGAATTCCTGCCCCAAAGTTTGCATGTTTTGATAAAGGGTAATGACTTGCTGATTCTGCGCCGCTTGGCTTAACGCCAGTTCGTATGCGGGCGTGGGACCGCTGCTTTGCGTGGACGAAGAACTCGACGAAGAAGCCGACGACGAACTCGTCCCCGAACTCGAAGACGAGCCGGTCGTACTGCCCAACAAACTGCTTAACAACGAACTAGCACCCGCTACGGACATGATCTTCTACCCCATTCTGGACCATTTAAACATGCCTTCCGAATGGTGAATATTCCCTTAAAACCCGCGACGTTTGCAATCGGCATTATTTGCCCGGTCGAAACGACGGATTCAAACCTTCGCCCCTCTGCCCCCCAGACTGTAAATGTCATGAAACACGGCTGAACATGACCGAGCAAGACACCACCAACACTCTACCGCTTGGAAAGGGTGGATGCGGCATTTTCCTAATTGACGGCACCCTTCGGGGTGCCACGTTTCATGTACCGGCCTCTCGGCCTATACCATCACCAACCAAACGACAAAAACCATTTGCTCGGCAGGGCGAGGCTTTTAGCCTCTTGTCTGAACAGACAGCAGTATCTACAGAGCCGCGATCCAACATCATGCCGCGTTTAAAGCCTCGTGACCATCCTTCGGGCAATTTCTTGACTTTTATACGGGCAGCCCGTATAGTTTTTATTGACTTATGAGGTTTGACAGTGCCCCCGTATGATCCAGAGAAAGACGCAAGAAACCAGAAGCTGCACGGCCTTTCTCTCGCCTTTGGCGCAGAAGTCATTGCCGACCCTTACTCTGTCGAAGCCATCGATGACCGGTTCGACTATGGTGAAGTTCGATGGAACGTCTTGGGCTTAGTTGGCGGGCGGGTTTATGTTGCCACCTATACTGACCGGGATGACGGGGCACGTTTCATTTCGGTTCGTGAGGCGACCAAAAAAGAGACAGACCTATATTACCGGATGCGCGGTTAATGACAGGAGGTTCAATCATGCGGGAGTACGACGAAATCAGCGATACCGGACTTGCCAATATGCGGCCTGTCCCAATTGCAAAGCGAGCAAGGATTGTCTCGGGGCTTAGCCAAGCTGATTTTTCACAGACCTATGGCATTCCCGTGGGTACGCTGCGTGATTGGGAACAAGGACGTAGCGCCCCAGACGCTGCGGGTAAGGCGTATTTAACGGCTATTGCCCATGATCCAGCCGCAGTGGCGAAAGCGTATGGAACTGCCGCTTAAGGTTGGAAAGCTCAAAGGGCACCCGTTCGGGTGCCCTTCTCAGATTCCCCCTCTACTCCCGCGGTTCCAACTCCTTGCTGTTCAGTAGAGCCATCCCAGCGGCATGCCCGCCAAGAGCGCGATGACATTAGATCGACGCGCACGCGTCCTGATCTAATGTCTGAATCGCCCGCTAACTTATTGAATAGAAACGGATTCAGCTCTTCAGTGAATCTCATCGGCGATTCAACCTCAAAGCATCCGGCTTGTCTTATGATTTTCCGAGCTCAGGAGTAAGAATAGTCCATCACCGGCGGGTTGCAACCCGCCGGTGATGGAAGGGGATGGATCGTGCACGCGCTGACCGTAGCAGGGTCG
>Ga0316224_1000436_pt1 | contig 59801 bp, 101 predicted proteins | sample TBH18013metaG_FD_206254 | JGI IMG/M metagenome (GOLD analysis project Ga0316224, IMG submission 206254) | Freshwater microbial communities from Trout Bog Lake, Wisconsin, USA - TBH18013 | ecosystem: Environmental > Aquatic > Freshwater > Lake > Hypolimnion/Profundal zone | place: USA: Wisconsin... | reverse complement strand
TAGCTGCATCCGTAGCTGTTTTAACAGCGATTGCTGTTTTACCCATTTTTGTAGCTTTTAAAGAGCCTTTTATTTTAGCATCTTTCATAGCCTTTTTGATAATATCACTTTCTTTCAAATCTTGAAAATTCCAAGCATATTTGTTAGTCTTATAATCTTCATGTACAAACACGAAAATATACTTGTGATTTTCTTCCATCTTCTTAAATATTTCTCTTACACAAGAGCCATATTTAGAAGATACATTTATAAGGAACATTTGTTCGTCATAAAACTTAAGTGGATCAATATCTGCTTTATTACCAAGTTTTCTATTTTTCCATTCAAATACTTCTACTTTAGAGAAATCATCCCTTGTTAAGTCATCGCCAGACCAGTTACTTTTTGTAAAAATACTGTATCACCGTCTTTAAATCCACGAGAAGTAAATTCTTTGATTGTACGTAGGAGTGTTTGTTTTGAATAATAATCGGATTGAATAGGGTCATCCCATTTCCAACCAAATTCTTTAACACGCTTATCATATGCTTCTTCGATTTTCTTAAAATCAAAATCCACACTTAAATTGAATACTACTGGTTGACCTGCAACTACTTGGTTTTTTGAAATGTTTAACATATTTTTGCTTTTTAAAGTACAAAGATAATAAAAAAAATTGATAAAAGAGAATATATTTTTTTAATATATAAATTACTTTAAGAACTTACGCCTTAGGACGTTAAGTATGGCTTGCACGGTTTACACCAGCACCAGGACAGGTATCACACCAATAAACAAAAATTCGCTACTTTTGTTTATTGGTGTCTGTTTTTTTAATCATCTAATATAGAGTCAATTTGTTGTTCACGTAAAGTTCCTTTTAAATCGGAAAACTTACTAAACCTGAATTTTTGAGTATCACTATCCACATAAAACTTCTTTTTATCCGTATATGCGTTCCTATGCTTTATATCAAAAAATTTAATTTGAAACCCTTGCTTAAATACCTCAATAGATGCTTCTTCATTCGCAAATAGAACTACATAATTTTCATTTACAAATTCTTTAGTACAATCTAAACGATAGTTAAAACATTTATACCCGTAACTATCTAATCCGTCCATTATTTCTCTATAATAGTGTGGACGACTACATCTAAAAAAGTTTACATAACCTCTTTTAATACCAAATATTGTTTCTTCTGAAGAATTTAATTTAGCATCCGTGCCTAATTTAATTACTTCATCCCAGTTTTCTGCGTTAGCAGCTTCAACTATTAATTCTTTATAATTCATCGTCAAATATATCGTTTATCCTGTTATCTCTTATGAAACCAGCAAGTGCTTTTGTATTATTTCTATCTAAAATAAATTTAATACTTTCGCCAGTATTTTTATTTTTAATAGTACAGATATTTTCCCACTTTTCAAAAGTTTTATATGAACCAGTGTTAGGTGGAACCCCCCATGTTTCTATTTTTTCTGTGCCTTTTACACCTACTCGTTTATTAGTTACTGTAAAGTAAGTAACAGGATAATTTAAACTAATTAACTTACTAACAACCGTAGCTTTGCTAGTAAAAACTACAACACATTCATCCTTAATTATATCCAAGGATATTTGTTTAGCCTTTATTAGTTTATTTAACGCTGGTTGTGTACCGGCAAAAAATGTTTTAATATTTGCTTCTTTTAAATTAGATTCTAAAAGATTATCATAACCATAAAAAATGTTTACATAGCCTTTTCTAACACCTATAAAAAGTTCACCCGTTTCTTTATTCTTAGCTTCGGTGGCATATCTTGCAATATCATCCCACTTTTTTTCAGCTAAAGCTTCTGTTATTAATTTTACGTAGTCCATTAGTCGTTTAAAATTGAGTCAATATTTTTTTCACGCATATAAGCCTTTATAGCACCCTTTTCGATATTATACTGGTTTTTCTTATTTGCTTCTATACTTATCCTAAATTTGGCTTTTTCACCAGTATTACTATTAGTTATAGTGATAGTTGTCTCATGGTCATTTGTATCTTTGCCGTCTTTATCTTTAATATATTTATTCCGTTCATTAACAGTAATTGTTTGCACAGGATATCCTAAAGTAGTAAGCTTGGCGACAGCGGTTGATCTTGATGCTTCAACCATGATAGGTTTGTTATTTATTTTTTCGGCTGTTAAATGCCCATCTTTAACTAATTTATTTACATCAGCTTTATCATAAGCATTTAAAAAAGTTATACCTATTTCTTCTAAAGCTTCTCTTACTCTCCAGGTACTTTTAATTAAGTTAATATAACCTGGTTTTATATTTAAAAAAGATGTTGTACCATTTTTAACTTCGGTTGCAAGCCGAATAACTTCGTCCCAATTTTCTTCGGATAAAGCTTTTGCAATTGTTTTTTTGTAATCCATTATAAATCGTCTAAAATTGAGTCAATATTTTTTTCTCTTAATAATCCTTTAGCAACACTTTCATCTATATGAAATTGTTCCTTAGTTGCAATATTTTGTATTGTGAATTTATAGAAAAGAGGGTCATTTGCCATAGATGGATTCCATCTTTTTTCCCATTTATTACTTTCATAATCAACAGAAAATGAAACTGATGGCATGTTCTTTTCTGCTAACAAACCTTTCAAGTTATCACTACGAGTTATCACAACCACATAATTTTCTTGAATAGTTTTATCAGTTATTTCACCTTTATCATGCCGTTTCATTATTTGATTATAATGCCCGTTATAAACTTTAACACCCATAAGCTTTAGATATTCTTTAAGCTTACCGTCAAAATCATTATCCATGATATTGACAAAACCTTTTTTCATACCAAAGTATGATTCTTCTGCTAATTCACCTCTTGCTTTAGAGGCAATGTTCATGATTTCCGCCCAATCATCTTTTTCAAGGGCTGCAAGTATTAGTTGTTTGTAGTCCATATTATTAATCTTCAAATATTGAATCTATATTGGCATCTCGCCTTAATGCTGTTAGTGAACTCTGGTTAATCTTATAAATTTTATTAGTAAGCATATTTTTCATAGCATTACCGTTTGTTTTAGTATAAGATTTTCTATAATGAATTGAAGGTAAATTTCTTTCATTTAATTTACCAGCAATATCATCCTTAGATGTTAAAATAACCACATACTCATACTTAGAACATAAATCTAAAGTTAGTTCTTTATTCTTAATCATTTTATTTAAAATAATACCATCTCTTACAGTAATAAGATGTATTTTAACACTTTCTAATGCAGCTTTAAATTGCTTATCATCTTCACTTAAATAGTATCTACTAAATCCAGATATAACATTAAACACACCTTTTTTAAATCCAAAAAATGTTTCATCAGTATCACGTATAGCTTCATTTGCCAATGCAATAACATCTATCCATTTACCCTCAGCAGCTGCTTTTTCTACTAATTCGTAGTAATTCTTATCCATTCTTTAATGTATTTAACGCATCATTATAATAACCAATTAAATCAGAATGGTTTTCCGTTTCGCAATTATTTAAGAAATTAACTAAAACTAGTTTTAATTCTTCTTTTGTATAAATATAATGGTGTTCAAGCATATATTTATATTCAGCAAAAGTTTTTGGTTTATCTAAATCAGATATGACATTATCAAATAATACACCATCATCAACATGATTTTTCCAATACTCGAAATAAACTTGCCGCATAGTTTCGCTATCAAGTTCATCAGTAGTATATTCTTCACCACATTCTTGACATTTATAAAAGTATTGGTTTACATTAAATCCTTCACCTTTATATCTAAAGTCTCTTTGCTCAATAGTAATAAAACTTCTACCATCACAAAAATGGCATTTATTAACCTCAGTAGATATAGCAGTATTCTTCATAGGACATTATTTGATTTTTATTATTCCAACCAGAGGTATCTAAATCTTCAATTCTTGAATTAGAATCAAATATTTTAGTGCCACTAATTACTTTTTTGCCCTCAACAGTTTTCCAAGGCAATCTGTCTTTTTTTGGATAATATAAATGTATATTATCACAATTCACGCCTTTAACCAATATATTGGTATTTTTGTGCGTTTTATAAATAGCAAAACGGGTACCTGAGTTTAATAACTCAACTACCTGTTGATGCTTTAAATAACCGTTATTTTGTACTATCATTTAGAATTATTTTACAAATATACAACTATTTTCTGAAATTAACAAAAAATTATTTTTTATATATAATATATAGATTATATGGAAAAGAAAAAATACACATCAATTATGATAAGTTTTGAATTAAAAGAACTTATGGAGAAAGAAATCATTAAATCAGGAAAAAAGATGAGTTATCCTCAATTAATAAAATATTTAATAGAAAAAAATGAAAAAATGTAACAAATGTGGTCTTGAAAAAGAGCTATGTTTTTTTGTGAAAAAAGTATCAGCATCAGATGGTTATAGGAATACCTGTAAAATATGTAGAAATGCCAAAGATAGAAATAATAGAATTATCAATGGTGAAAATATACGAGAATATTACAGGAAATATGAAAATATAAATAAAGAAATATTAAATGAAAATAGAAGAAATAGGTATAACGAAAGAATAAAAAATGAACCTTTATTTAAAGTTAAGAAATGTATTAAAACGCTTATATCTAATTCGATAAAATATAATGGATATAAGAAGAATACAAAAACTGAAAAAATATTAGGAATTTCAATGTCCGAGTTTATCAAATATATCGAAAGTTTATTTGAACCATGGATGAATTGGGAAAATCACGGAAAATATACCGGAAAATACAACGAAACTTGGCAAATAGATCATATAATTCCTATATCAGAAGGCATGAGCGAAAAAGATATTATCTCACTAAATCATTTTTCTAATTTGCGTCCTCTTTGTTCCAAGCTTAATTTAGAAAAATCAAATTTCATAATAATCCAATGTTAATCAAATGTTCGTGTAGCGCCTTATTATATGAACCAAATGGACCTTCTTCTAATTCTTGCCATTCGCACCATTTAACTTTACCAGTTTCTTTTTCGGATGTTGTGTGTATTTCGCCTTTCCACTGTACTAAATATACAACAGCGAAAAAATCCACATCACCTGGTTCCATTCTGCTAAATACAGGTATTGCGCAAAATGCTTCTAAACCAGTTTCTTCGTAGCATTCCCTGATAGCAGCTTCTAAATATGTTTCTCCTGGGTCAACTTTGCCGCCTGCCAAGCCAAACTTGGTTGCATCGTTTTTCCTTGATACAGCAAGAACTTTACCTTGATTAAATGCAAGAACCATTGCTGCTTTTTTTGTAAAGGAATTTGCTAATTCCATATCAACAAGTCCGAAATTTGTTTCAGTCATACAATTATGCTTTAAAAGACAAAGATACGAAAAAGATTTGATTTTAACAAATAATTCTCATATCAATTTTATTATAATTCGATTGTTAATTCTGGTAGTGTTGGGTCAATCATGAAAACTTTTACTGCTTTTGCCTTTTGTGTCTTTACTTTTTTAGGCTTATCTTTTACTTCTTCTTTCTCTTTTTTAGTTTCTTGCTTAATCGTTTGTTGTTTTCTAGCAAGTTTTCTTCTTTCGATTTGATTAGCCATTAATTTAAGACTCTCTGCCTCATATTCTTTTTTTAAAGAAAGTGCTTCTTCTTTGGTTAGATCATAAAAATAATATAAAAAAGTTTGTTTATATTCAGGATTATGATTATAAACACCTAATTTATACATATAGTGTGTTTTACCCTTTTCTAATTTCTGAGGAGTTGAAAATCCGTCTTGCTTTTGGAAGAAAATATCTATTGCATCATCAACTGCATCATGATCAAATCCTTTTGCCTCAAAATGTTTATAAATATCAGATATAGTATATAAGCCATTTTTAGTTGATGGCCAACCATATAAAATAGATGCGACTGTTTCAGACTTATCAAATACTGGTTTATCTTGGAAAAATTTAACTATTTCTTCTGCGGTTATTTTTACTTTCTTTTGTCTCATACAATTATATTAATAAATTGTGCAAAAGATTAAACATAAAATAGATATATTTAATCGTCAAGTATTGAGTTTATTATATCCTCACGATGTTTAGCCAATGGTTTAACTATTTCACGTGGCAAAACAGACCAATCACGGAAAAATAGGTATTCCGACCTTAATTCTTCGGTATATAATACCGTATAATTCATAATTGTATTATTTTTACCGTAATATTTTGGAATAGCATCTAAAATTGTACCAACAGGTAAACAAGTCATTGAATATGACTTACCATTCAATTTTAATGTTTGTGATAATACAATAACTTTAATTGTATTTAATTCCTCACTCATAAATATTAACCTTTTTACGAGCTTTTAATTTAGCATTTAAAGCTTTTTTATTAGGCACAAGTTTTGGCGCAAAGCGTCCATCATAGAACCCTTGTGACATTGCCTCTTTACGCTGTGCAGCTTTTTGAAAGTTATTTGTATTGTTTTTCATAGTGCAAAGATACAAAAACAAAATTAAATAAACAAAAAAACCTTTGAAATTTCAAAGGTTTTTTTTAATTATTGTTCTATAAGATGATATAAGATTTCTGGCGACATACCTGCCTCAGAAATTTCTTGTGACGGAAAACTATAATCTTCAAATTTCTTTAAATGTTTCATTTATTACTTATTTCTTTTTAGCGTCTTTTGCCGCTTTTTTCATAGTTTCTTTTTTATCACCATCTTTATCTATATCTAAGAAATCTGGTTTACCTTTTCCACCTTTTTCTCCCTTTTCATCTTTTTTACCTTTTTTGCCTTTCTTCTTATCAATATAAGCTTGCAAAGCTGCTGGTAATTTTTTCTTTTCTTCTAATGATAATGTATCGTAATCAAATTCCTCATCAAATGATTCATCTTTTTCTTCACACTCACAAGGATCACATTTACATGTTTTGCATTCCTCGTCTTTTTCATCTTTCATATCTTCTTCTTTGTTCTCGTTATATTGGAACCAACCAAGTATTTTTTTCATAATTTTATTTTATTTTTATTATAGTATATATTATAATTTGAAATTATAAATTATTACTTTTAATATAATTAACCAACTCAATAAAAAATTGTTTAGGAATACCTATATTTTCATTTTCTTTATAAAAAGTTTCGTCAAAAGTAAACCTACCATTTGGCGATAAAGTTCCTGCTGGTTGTAAATTATATGAGATATAATGTTCTCTTAATGGAGCTGGTCCTATTGTGCCAGTCACTCTATTTTCGTATAATTTGTAAGTATTGATATATTTCATATTATCTCTTTATATTTTTCCACATTGCCGCCGCCGCAACTGCTTCTGGATTATCAGCTCCGGATTCTTTAGCTTTCTTAACGATTTTAGCAAATCCTTTACCTTTTTTACCTATATCTTTACCTGCTCTTGCTTTTTTAGCAACGGCAGATTTTTGTTTTTTTGTTAGTCCAGCAGAAGGTTTAGCTTTTTCAGTTAAAAATTCTTCAAAGTTTAATAATTTATCTTCCATATATTTTTTTATTTTTATTATATATTAATATAGGCAAATAAAAACTCTATACCCAGAACTAATCGTCCTTGAGTATAGAGTCAATTTGTCTATCTCGCCATTCTGCAAGGTTTATAAATCTTTTTTTATCGTAAAAAGTTTTAAACCCATCATCATTTATTATTTCATACCATCTATTATCAACCCATGTAACTTCATAAGTTTTATTTAATGTTAATCCTAATACTCTATTATCTGTTAAGTTAAGAGGTTTAAAGTATTTTTCATCTTCAGAAATATCAATACAAATAACTTTGCCTTTCATAAATTATATATCTATGAAAGGCAAGTATGTTTTTATTCCCTACAATTAGATTCAAGTTGTTTTTTACATTTTGGATCCAAATAATCCATGGCAGTTTCATATCTGCCTATATCAATTTGTTTAATAAACAATTCACTTTCCAATGAATCAATTATAGGCATATAGTATAGAGAGTCTTTATGTGTATAATAGACTGAATCTATGTGCTTAGTAGCACTGGCTGACACCAATGCTTCTTTGTCAAAAGAGGTTTCACGGTAAGCAATCAAGGCGAAGAGGAAAACAATAATTATTGTTTGTATTTGTGTAACATATTTCATATACTTTATATTAATTTAATATTAATTGTTTTAATTGGGTTACATTGTTTTTAACATCAAAAAGTAAATAAACAGGAATACAAATATTAATATATACATTATGTATAGTAAAAATTGTCCAGATTGTGGAGAAATTATTTCTTTTAATACGAAAGTTACTTTAAATCAAAGTATAAAAAGAAATAGTTCATGTTCCAAATGTAAATGTTTAAGAATGTCTTTAAAAACTAAAGGTATTAAAAAATCTGAGGAACACAGAGAAAAGTTGTCTGAAGCCAAAATCGGTATTAAACTATCCGAAACGCATAAAAATAATATAGGCAAATCTTGTAAAGGCTTAAAAAGGAGCGAAGAATCCAAATTAAAATATTCTTTATCGAAATTAGGAGAAAAAAATCCAAATTTTAAAAAAGATACAGATGATTATGACCGTTATAGAAAGTCGGTAGATAATTTAACTAATAGAAATAAAAAAAAATTATTTAATGAGTGGAACGGCTATGATTATTATGACAACGAATATATTATAAATAATCTAAAATTGGATTATAATCATCCTATGTATCCTGTTGTTGACCACAAAATTTCAGTTTTTGAAGGTTATAAAAATGGAATTAAACCTGAAGAAATTTCAGATATTAAAAATTTATGTTTAACAAAAAGAGTAATAAATGGTAAAAAAGGAGTTTTAAACGAAGAAAATTTTAAATTAATTTTTCATTAAAAGTCTTAACCGGATTACCTCTTTCTAAGCAATTATGCTCTTGCCACTGAACTTGCTGCTCTTCAACAAGTTTACGTGTCTGAACTTCTAGTACTTTTTCTTTTAATCTTTGTATGGCTAGTTCTTTATTATCCAACATAGAGCGTGTATCTTGTGCGAAAACTTGTGTACCTGTTGGCACATGTTTAGCTCTAACTGCACTATTTGTAGTATTAACAGATTGACCACCTGGTCCACTACTGCGTGAAGTAGTAATTTCAACATCTCTCATATTAAATTTTAGTTCATCTTTAACCTCGAAGAAACTAACGCCAACAAACCAATTTTTTCTTTTATGAAATACTCTGTAAGGCGATTTTGAAACCCACTGAACAGTTCCTTCCCATTCAGTTGTAAAATCTTTTAAATCATTACCTTCTATTAACAAAGTAGAAGATAACAAAGTGCCTTTTAACTCACCCTTAACTGAATCTAATACCGAAATAGTAAAGTTATTCTTTCTGGCGTGCTTCATTATAAGTTCTTGAACCTTAGCAACAACTCTTGAACACTCAACCGGGCCACGCCCTGATGTAATTTGTATAACTTTCTTAGACATTGCCTAAATATTTAATATCAATATTATTACCTTCAAAAATATTACCTAACTGAGTAAATTCAGAAGCATCATTTTTATCTAAAAGATGAAATGTATTTCCAACTTTTTCTACTCTGTATATTTTATCATTAAATGAATATTTATCACCTACTAATATCCAACGCTTATTAATGCCATCCCACAAATTAGTATTTTCTTTTATACCCAGCACCAACATTCTATCTACACCCATAGCAAACCCGATACCACCTTCATATTCACCACCTCCACATATTTGTTTAGATGAACCCAAATCGGGGCAAGCAATTTCAAATCCTTTGCCTTGTTTGTAATAGTCTAAACCACGAGTAGCATCTGAATTTAACTCATAATTTTTAGTTACTAATTCAGTTAATTTGGTTGCTATTATCATCATCTCACCAATATAACTTTTTGAAGGGTTCAATACTTCAACACCAAATTGCGTGAACTGACGATAGCGACCTGCTTGTGGATTTTCTCCACGAAAACATTCGCCTATATAAAAGATTTTAACATCTTTAGTATATTTATATAAACCAGTTGCCATTTGTTGAACCACAGCAGTGTATTCGGGTGCCAAACAAAGATTGCGATTTCCTCTGTCTGTAAAATTATACATCATGTTATTATTTTCTTCCCCTACTTTTGATGCAAAAGTAGATGATAGTTGTATAACAGGTATCATCATTTCTTCATAACCATATTGATATAAAATATCAATCATGTCATTAAGTAATTGACGTTTCTTTTTTGCTGTTTCTTTAAACAGTATTCGTGTTCCTTTATATGAGGAATCTAATTTAATTTCCATTTTATACTAAATTAAAGTATGTATCGTTATTTTTATAATAACCAGATGTCAAATACCATGTCATCCAATCAGTCACTTGATGATAAAACTTACCAGAGTGTTCTTTGGGTATTTCTGGTTTATTTTGCGCAACTTTATCTAACAATAAGAGTATTGTCCAACTACTACCATATTCAAACATTAAGTAGAATAGGTAATTAACTATTTTATCTCCCATTTCGACTAACTCCAAAAATGAAGGATGCTTTAACTTAGGATGATGAAAAGAGTAGAACCCAGTATCTTCCTCAATTTTATTGAGGTGTTGGTTGATACTATTGGTTATCGCTTGTTGCTTTTGAAAGTTTTCGGCACTTACTTCTACTTTAGTCATTTTATCTCATTTTTGTTTCAATAATCCTTACTGCTTCTTCTGCATCAGCCCGCTCAAACCCTTCTACAATAATTTTATCTAAGTTAAAAGCAGATATGACTATTTTGCTGAAGCCTATAAATGGCGAAATAACCTCTAATGAGGTTATTTTGTCATATTTAAAAACTTTTACATTAGCTTTTACTAAACCTGGTTTAACCACTTGTAATGAATAATCATCAATTCTCAATTCTACTGGAAATAAACCATTACCATTAGACAAACGACTTGCGGTAAATATTTTCATAGGTAAATTATATAAAAATAGATTAAATTTTTATCTGCTTCTTCCAAAGAATTTAAAAATGAGCTCATATTCTTTTTATGAATAGTAAAAAAATTATTATGATACATTGAGCCACCTCTTTCTCTGCCAAAAATTTCAATAAAAATTTTATCACTAGCTTCAATAGAGAATTTTATAAACTTATTTAATAAGTCAGTATCTTCTCTAAAGCTTTGCTTTTGTTCTTCTGGAACTTGACTATTTATTTTCTTCATAACACAAATATACGAAAATTATTTGACAAAAACAAAAATATCTAAAAATATATGAAAACATAGAAAATTATTTTAATATATATTATATGAAAATGAAAGCAAAAGATTCCACCCGCAATATTCTGGGTTTTCTGCTAGTGCAATCTCTAAAGCTTCTTGTTTAGAAGTTGCATTAACTTTTGCGGATACAGTATCCTCTATAGATAAGCCGCTATTAAATATAACTGTATATTCCATTATTCAGCTATATTTAGTTCGTTAATTGATTTCTTATTAACCACACGATTAACGCAGTTAATCAGTAAGTTGTCGCAAGATACAATAGTAAATTTAGGATGTTTAGCCTTAATCTCTATTAATTTTGTTGCTATTGCCGATTTGCCCATGTCATCATCAACATAGCAGATTTCACAACCATTTTCTTCTTCAACAGCTAATTTAGCCGCATGAAATAACATACTTTCATATTTTTCTTGCTTCTCATAAACAGAAGGAATTGTATCACTTACAACTAATTCTGTTATGGTTGAGTTATATAAAGTTTCTAACGCTTTGCCACTTAAAACAGGGTGAGTTAAAAATGCTCTGAATGAATTAGCGCCTTTGCTCATAACCAAAGCAGATGCTTTAGCAAGTGTGCCTAATGTATCGCCCATATCATCAACAGAAACTACATTTCTACCAATTACATTTTCTTCACCTGTAATTTCCATAGAAGCAACTTCATTTGGTTTTTTACGCTTTTTATCAATAACTGCTGCCAAAGCATCAGGGAAATACTTGGCAAAGTCGGCATTACGCTTAATCGCACCATGATCAGGTGAGCATATAGTTACATCAGATATTCCCATTGTTCTAACATATTCTTTGAATATTATGTTACCGTTTAAGTGAATAACAGGTATGTTATAAAACCCTTGAATAGCAGGTGAGTGCATTTCAATAGTAATAATACGAGTAACACCAGCTACTTGTAGCATATCTGCTAAAAGCTTTGCGCCAATAGAAGAACGAACATGATCATTCTTATCTTGTCTTGAGTAAGGAGCGTAAGGATAGATAACTGTAATTTTCTTTGCGCCAGCACGTTTAGCTGCATCTACTGTTAAGAGTAGTTTCATTATTTCATCGGATTTATGCCCGTCTGCCATAATAAATACATGTTCATCACGAACCCTTTTTCTAAAAATAGGACAAATTTCACCATCAGCAAACACATCTATTGTAAGGTTTTTATCATCTTCTGTAAAAACCTCAGAAGAGGATTTATAACCAAATGTTTGTAGCATTTTTGCTAAAACAGATTTAAATGAACCTTCATCGTATTTTACCCCTGAAAATACCCTGTGTGCTAATGCAGTTTTGTTAAGCGAAAAAAATTTCATATCTAATGATTTTGATAGCAAAGATACGAAAAAAATCTGAAAATACAAAAAGATTTTCAGATTTTTTTTAATTACCTTCTATTGTTTGAATTAAAATTTCCATTTGCATCGCAATATTTTCTAACATATTAACATTGTCTCCCTCAAAATGAAGCTTTGAATCTCTATTTGAATATTTCGTATTCATATATTCTGCAATACTTTTAAATTTTGCAGCTAAATATTCAATATAACCAGCATTTGCTGGCAATTGTTCCGGATTTCTTTTTGCAAATTCTTTATAATTCATATTATTTACCTTCTAATATTGTTCTTTCAGTTTCTAAATCTCTGTTAATAGCTCTATCGGATGAAAACTTATCGCCATATCTTGCTTTTAATTTAGCAATATTTTTATCTAAAATATCACCTATATTAGTATTATACTGATAACAGTAATATTCCATAATACTTTGCATTTTTATGCTTAAATCAATCATAATATCACTATTAATTGGTTTATTATAATAAATTTTCTTTTTTAGTAAATCCAAAAAGCTTAGTGCGGTTTTAGTAAATGCCATCAATGTATTAAATGGAGTTTTTAAATTTAATTCATCATTCAATGAATAATTATGGTTTCTTATATTTAACTCTCTAAATAATATTGAATTATACCAAAAAATATCTGCGGATTCTTCCGCTACGCTACCTTGCTTATTAATATCTGTCAATAGAATTCCATCTTCATAATTAGATAATAATTCTTCAACTTCTGTCAATGCACCAATAACGGCATGTAATATTTTTTGATAAAATTCTTCTTCACAGTGAAATTCTGTGGATAATGTTTTTTCTGCTAATGGTAAATATTCTTCCCAAGTCATAATTTATTCGTTTGTTTTAATTTTTATTCTTAAAGCAAAAAAAGTTTAAGATTTTTATTTTTAATATATAAATAATGAAAGATTTAATCATTTACAAATTTAACGAACAACCAATTAAAGAAGAATTTATTGGAGCTTTAGTTAACTTTTTTAAAGGATTATGGAAAAAAATGGCTACTGAATTAGCTAAATTAGATAATGACCCTAATAAAATAAAGGATTATATTTACAACAATACTTTAAATTCAGTTTCAAAAAATTCCGTATTTGCCAATGAGTTAGCAAAATTCAAACAAAATAAAACACTTAACGATCAAACTGTATTTGATTTTATTAATGAAATATTAAATAAAGATACAGGTGTTTTAGGCACACAAGGAATAGGCAATTTATTTAATGACCCTGCTTTAAAAGGTGATAAAATGAAAGGTAAAAGAATTGCATTTGAATATATTATAAATTCAGCGAGAGACTATATTATTAAAAAGATTAAATTTGATCAAAAGAAAAATGTTGAACGTAAAGAAAATAAATTTGTTGACACTAATTATTTAGGTGGATTAAAATCTGTAATGCTAGATCCTAAAAATTTAGATGTAAATAAAATATCAACTTGGATAGATACTAACATTTTTAAAGATATGCAAAACTTTGTTAAATCTATAAGAGAAGATGACATTAAAGCAGCTATGGCTAAAGGTGGTGTGACAGCAGGTGGCGGAGGAGAAGTTTTTGCAAGTTATGGGTGGAAAAGTTGGGATGAAGCTAAAGATAAACAAGTTTATTATCAAAGAGATGGTTGGGATGCTAATAAACCCCCAGAAGAACAAGGTAATTTAATAGCTATTGGAAAAGTTACTAATGTAGATACTGGAGCAGGTGAGTTAAAAATTTATAATGATAATATTAAAAAAGAAATTGCCAAAAAATTTGATCAAATAATTTCTAAAGAAATAGGTGATAAAGTATCTACTATTAAGATAAGTGGAGAAGTTGGTGGTGATGAGCAGAAATTAAAAGATTCTTTAGGTAAAATAAAAACAGATGCAACAAAAATGAATCAAGTTTTATCTTATTCTGATTTTATACAAAAACCAGAAAATGCCGATAAAGTTAATCAAATAAACAATATAATTAAAGGACAATAATGAATAATCCTATAAAAAAAAGAATATTAACAATATTCAATAGAATAATACAAATTACTCAAAAAGGCAGCGATGCTTATTTAACTTATTATGATTATATTGAGGATATAATTACTAATAATGAGTATAGTATTTTACAGGATGTGTTTTTAAAATATTTTAAAACTGATATTCGTCAATTTAAAAATACCAGTATTTTAAAACAAGAAACATGGAAAATAGTTTCTTTAAATACTGATACTACTTTTATGTATAGATTAAAAGATTATTATGATGCAAATAATGTATATCAAGTAGGACAAAATATTTATGATAATACTACTAATGAATTATTAGGTAATTTTGTTGAAATAACCAGAATGGATGAAATAAATTTTAATGGTATTACTTATTCTTATTACCCACCAACACAATATTATAGAAATACTGATTTATATAAAATATTAGATGAGCCAAAAGCAATTATATTACAAGTACAAATAGGAACAGTTAGTAATTCACCAATAGTATTATTAGCTGACCCTAATATGATATTATTAGATAAATATAAAGCAGGTATTCAATTACTTTTATAAAAAAGCCGCTCACTTGAGCGGCTTTTTTTGATCCCAACTATTATATCCATAATTGTAAGAATCAATTTCAGTGGTTACTTCACTAAAGTACGTAAAAGGTATATCTACCCCTAATACTTCACAAGCTTTTTTAATCTTACCCTCATAAAATGCGCAATCGCTGAGGAAAAATTCATCTCGGTGCCAATTCTTTACACCATTTTTGTAAATTTGTACTAATGTGTCTAACGCTGTCTGATCAATTACCATATATTATTTGTTAAAAAGTTTTCTTATTGTAATTAGGATATTTTTTTTTATATTCCAAAAACTCCAAATATTTATTATATTTTCTTTCTAATCTTATGCCATAAGAATCTTTATACATAAACTCACATAAATTATAAATTGATAAAGTATCATTTATATTCAATTGCGAAGATTTACCTAATTTATCTTTGCATATTCTAATAGTATAAGATACCTTTATATCATTTAATATATCTGTTAAAAATTTCCACTCTTGATCAAAAGTAGAAGAAAATGTTATACTAAATTGCATATATTTATCATTTTTATAATTAGAAGCTACAAAGCACCCATCACCATCAAACAATCCTCTTAAAAAGTGTGATATACAATTTTGATTAAAATTTTTATAGATTGTGGTTCCTAAACTTTTACTCCTATAATTATTAGATATTAAATAATTTCCCAAATCTCTACTAGATATCCAATGCGCTGACATTGTATTTTTACCAATAGATTTTTTATTTTCATTATAAAAATGTCTCCAATTTAATTCTTTAAAAATCCCGGTAATAATGTCGGAATCATATTTAACACAAGTATGCTTAATTACAGGTGTTTTAGTTTTATTATTAGCAAACCCTACTGTACCATCTGTCCATATTAAACCTAATATATAAGATATTTTAATATTTTTAACCTCAATATAATCATCTATGTTAATTATATCTTTAGACATATTTTTACTGACAATATCTCTGTTTACATATAATTTGAGTTTATTTGCCTTATTTTGTATTGAACTTTCGCTTTTATGTAAAAAGCTGCTGCAATATTTTTTACCTTTATTTTCAAAATTTTCTTTTAAAAAATTAATTTCATTATCTGTCCATTTCATAATTTATAAATATTTATTATATATATAAATTATTTGTTTGTCTCTCCATCAAGTATTGCTCCAATGTATTTGATAAATCATGTGCTTTATACATACCAGGTTCTGTTTCTGGACCTATATGTAGTAGGTACATAGCTTTTACATCTAATCCAATTTCTTTTAGAATTAATTTATAAAGAGATAATTGTATTGAATATTCATTTAAATGGTTTTTATAATAATTTTCAAATGGATAAAGTAAAGTTTCAAATCTACCTTTATCATGTTCATCAGTAGTAAAGAGTTTATTCGTCTTCCAGTCAAGGTTTATTATATTTCCGTTATAGTAAAATAATGCATCCATCATGCCCGCAATTTTCCATTTTCTAGAGAAAATTCTCTGCTCAAATTTAAGCGGCTTTAATTTATGCAACCATTTACTATAAGCCACATTAAATTTATTTATCCTATCTATGATATCAGGGTCAGTTGGTAACTCTTGATATATTTTATTAAAATAATTTTCAATCCAGTTATGTGTTGCTGTTCCTAATTCATTAGCTCTATCATTAAGAGCTTTCCATTCCATTAGTATTTCGTCTTGTGAAATACCAGCTTGTTCTGCTTTCTTTTTAGACCAAAAATCTGTTTCAAACGGTTTATGAAATTTAGATATAAATTGAGTAACAGATATAAAATGTTCACCGTCTAAGGTATATTTATGTTCTTCTGGGTCGAATTTAAAATTTGGGTCATCGAATATAAGTAATTTGTTAAGTATATCTTCCATATACATACATATATAGAAGATATACATAAAAGTTTATTATAAATCTTCAAAAAGATTATCTGTATTCTCTGTTTCGTCTATTATTTGATTTGGCGCTTCAGGTTCTGTTGCTGTATCTTGTTGTTCAGTAGTAGTAAATCTTACTTGCCTTAATGTATCTACATATTGTGATATAGTATCAGATATTCTATTAGCCCTACCTACTCTTGCCATAGCATTTACAATAGAATTTAATTCATCCTCAGAAAGAGATATTCTATAAGAATTAGTAACTTCCGTGGCTTCTAACTCTAGTGCTGGTGAGTCATTTGTTGTTGTAGATTCATTTATTTCATATGTTGGTGTGACTTCTAAAAAATCATTAGCGTCAAATGCGGGGAAATCTTGTGCATATTGTCTATAGTTAAGTGTATTTTCCATAACAACTTCAACATAATCTTCTTTCGATAATTTTTTACTGCCGCTACAAGATTTTCTTCTATTTTCTATTAATTCTTTGTTATTCAAATGTTCCCATTCTCCAGTAAAAATATAATCACGCAATTCATCATCACGCTTACCGTGAGATTGTAACATATATCTATCCATACAATCTGAATAATATAAATATTCAGATGATATTCTTAATCCCATTATACCATTTATTTCATAGTCCATAGTTATCATTCTATCTCTTTGGTCATATACATCATTATATTGATCTATTTCTAACCAATCAGAAGCAAATGTTCTGCCATCAGAGCCAACTAATGTTCTAATATAACCATTATCTTCGGGTAAAAAATTAGATAATATACAAGTTTTTTCATCCCAGAATTTAAAAGTATCAACATAAGGATATTTTGTAAAAATTTGTGGGTTTATTTTAACAGATAATTTACATTTAAATGATTTGCCGTAAGATTCAAAATATAAACAATCAGTCCATTTTTGGCTTCTTCTAGCTATATAACCATTATCGTCTGCCCATTCTTTAAAATAATGAACATTTGTACTATCATTTACACAATAAATTCTATCCATCACTTTTTTCTCAATGCCAGTTTCAACATCAACTGCATTCCAAAGTAATGCTCTACCTAATAACATACCGTCATTGTCTAGCATAATTAGCATTTGGCATACCTCAGTATTTTGAATATAAAGATCAAAAAGATGTTGACAATGTTCGTGCTTCATACACGAATTAGTTAATGTGCCTGAAATATTTTCGCCTTTCTTATAAGTATTTACATGATAATATTTTTTAATATCTTTACCATTAACAATATCAAATATAAAATCTTTATGTGCAGTAGCAGCTTTATATAAACTGGTGAATATATCTAAATCTTTTTCAGATACATCTTTTAATATTTTCTTAATAGCAGCAGCTGGCTTGGCGTGTACTCTACCTTTAAATGTCCAGTATTCATCTGGATTAACTTTATTTAGTTTTTCGTGATAGGCATAAGAAATTTTAGAAGGATCTTCTTTTGAAACCGATAAATAATCAACTGGGTCATCTACTAAATTATCTTTGGATATTTTTGTTTTTAATAATTGTTTTGCAACTTCGGATTTAGATGATATTCTATTTAGAACATCTAATAATTTTGGTGAGATGTGTACGTCTTTAGTTTTTCTTATATATGCCATAAAAGTTCTATAATCATTTGTATTTCTACAAAGTTAACAAAATTTTATGACTTTAACAAAAGTTTAAGAAATATATTTTTAACTTATATGCAAAAATCCCAATGTTTTAACATTGGGATTTTTAAAAGGTTATATTTAGGATTAGTTAAAGTCTGTAAATCTAACAATTCTGCTTTCTGCAATATCCGATAATTTTTGTTCATCATCTGTAGCTGCTGAGCCATTTTGTCCTGCAATTGATTTAGTAGTTGTATTTTTTTCACCTTTATCAGATAATCTTTGCTCGCTATCTGATGGAACACCATTTTGCCCTGCAATATTAGCTGCTTTGTCTTTCATAATAGTATCATCAGCTAAACGATGTTCACCTTCAACTGGTTTTTTTGGTTGTTCACCTGCACCTGCATAAGCATCTGCATGAGTGTGAGTTTTTCTTACCTCAGCCTCATCATGAGTTTTATAAGGATTAGTCATAGGATTTTTATCCTCATGTATTGGATGTGTTTGTAAATATTTCATACTTTAGTATATTTTTTTCTTACAATATATATTAAAAAATAATACCAAAAAATACACTTTTAATTAATTAGTATTAAAAGTTATAATCCTTACTTCCTTATTGTTATGCAACTTCTTAATACTGTAGTAAAGATTTTTACCTTCTGGTGTTAAATCACGAAAAGTAGCATTCCAAAATTTTATATCATCCCTATGCTCAAATGAATAATTACACCACCCAATACAAATTGAACTTATTAAGTCAATTGACATTTGCTTTTTCCACTCTTCTTCTGAATTAAAGTTAGGAAAATACATAGAATCATAGTTATCTTGTGCTTTATGCGCATCAATAAAACTATCTAAGGATTTACTCTCTATATCAATTGGTGGACGAGCAATAACATCGTCAGACACAAAAATACCTGGTGCAAATAAATTTACATTAGCCATTTTTGAATCACTATTTCTTTTATAAATATCAAAAGCTACGATATAAACAAGCGTTTTACCTGTTTCTATTGTAGCAATTTTTGGACTATTTAAAGGAAAATTTATAAATCCTGTATTATCTTCGTTAAACATTTAATTTTAAAATTTTAGTTGTTTCCTCATGTACTTTTTCATAAAGTTCTTTATCATCTATTAAAGATTTACCATAAGATGGTATCATTTCAGATAATTTATCTTCCCATATATCCATATGATATGGGAAACATTTATTTATTAGTTCAAGCATTATATGAACCGATGTAGATGCACCAGGAGAAGCACCTAATAAAGCAGACATAGTGCCATCTTTAGATGCAACTACTTCTGTTCCAAACTCAAGTATACCACCTTTCTTTTTATCTTTCTTTATTACTTGAACCCGCTGACCAGCTGTTTTTAGCTCCCAATCTTCTTTCTTAGCATTTGGGTAATATTTCAACAACTCATTAAACTTATCTTCAAAAGAAGCAGTTACCTCTTTTATAAGATATTTAGTTAAAGGTATATTATTCCACCCAGCTTTTATCATTGCCCACAAATTGCTTATCTTTATAGACTTAAATAAGTCTAAATAAGAACCATTTTTTAAAAACTTAGTTGAAAACCCAGCATATGGTCCAAATAACAATTGTTTTTCTCCATTTATAATTCGAGTATCAAGATGTGGTACAGACATTGGCGGCGCACCTACTGATGCTTTACCATAAACTTTAGCATGATGTTGTTCAATTACTTCTTTATTCTTACAAATAAGCCATTGACCACTTATTGGAAACCCACCATATCCTTTTGATTCTGGTATTCCAGTTTTTTCTAAAAGTAAAAGAGAAGCACCTCCAGCACCAATAAAAACAAAATTAGATTCTACCCATTCATCATTATGTTTTATTTGCCAAGCATCACCTACCCATTCATCATGTGAATATTTTATATCAGTTACTTTTTGATTATACATAATTTCAACACCATCTCTGACTAAACTATCAATCAATAATTTAGTCAAAGCACCAAAATCAACATCAGTGCCACTTTCCATATAAGTAGCTGCTCCCATATACTTACGGGATTTCATCACAAGAGGAATCCAATCTATTAGAAAAGATAAATTTTCAGAATATTGCATTTTCTCATAAAAGTGGTGAGTTTTCATTTTCTCATACCTCTTTTTCAAGAAAGCAATATCATCTTCACCTACATAACTCATATGAGGTATGCTATGTATAAATTTAGTTGGGTCAATTCCTTCTTTTTTAACAAAATAAGACCAAAATTGACGAGATATTTCAAAAGACTCTGTTATATGTAGAGCCTTCTGAATATCAATTTTGCCATTTACTTCAGGTGTATAATTAAGTTCACATAAAGCAGAATGTCCAGTGCCAGCATTATTCCAAGAACCAGAAGATTCTAATCCTGTCTGTGGCATAGACTCTAAAATTAATATTTTAAATTCAGGATTGAGTTCTTTGAGCAATTTACCCAAAGTTGCACTCATTATACCACCACCAATTAAAGTTATATCGTACATTTATAATTTTTTATAACACAAAGATACAAAAAAAACTTTTAATTAACAATTTTTATTTGTTGATTAAAAGTTAATTTTTAACCTCCAACACTACCTGCTAAATGAGGGTTGTGTGTCATACCAATTAATAAACACCATTTCATGGCACCTTCCATAGTCATGTGTTTGTTGTTAGATGTAAATACATTTTCCATAGTATTCCCCCAATGCTTATCAAAGCTAAGATAATCTACACCTCTTACATCATCATTCTGATGTGCTTTATCTAAAAGCCAAAGTGTTAATTCGCCTTCTTCGATACTTAACGCAAATTCTGTGTCTTGTGGTTTGAGTATTGATTCGTCTATATCCATAATTATTAATTTGCTTCTTCTGGCGCAAGCCCACCTGTTGGCATAGGTTGCGTTGTTTTAATTCTGTTAATAACAGCCCATTTGCCTATGATAGTCATAAATGATACCATATCAGGACCAGTTATGCCACCTGCGAGTATAGTGCGCATAATAGGCATTAATTTGCCCATTTTAAAATTATGTGCTTCGCAACTGTCAAATATAGTTTGCTTGATATAATCGGCATCCCATACTTCTGAATCCCATATTTTAGCAATAAATGTATTTAACACCTGCTGATGTAAATCAGTTATAGTAGCCTTTTGTTTATCATCTAACTTAATTGGTTTAGTAAAAATATCAACCACATGTTGCATTTCATGTTTAAAATGCGATCTCTTTTTAGCCATATCAAGTATAGCTAATTTATCATCATATGTAAATCCAGTTACCACATCATCACCAAAATCTACATGCTTAAACAATTCTTCATTAGAAGTTTTGTTTTGAAGATAATAACCATTGAAAAACTTCAACTTTTCAATATCATATCTTGCGCCAGCTTTATGTATATGATTAATATCAAATAATTTAATACCATCTTCAATAGACATAATTTCACCTATTTGTTCAGCATTATGAGGTGTCCAACCAAGCAATAATAAAAAGTTTATTACTGCATCTGGGTCATACCCTTCATCTACGAAGCCTTTTAAATAACCTTCAGATGATTCACCACCAAATGGGAATATAGGAAATCCTAATTTAATAGCATTTCTTTTAGAAAGTTTACCTTTTAAAGGTGCTGGGTTCAACACCAATGGTAAATGAGCAAATTGTGGGCAATCCCATCCAAAAGCAGCATAAATCATTATGTGCAGTGGTGTAGATGATAACCACTCTTCACCACGCATAGTATGTGTAGTTCCCATATCATGGTCATCACATATATTTGCTAAGTGATAAGTAGGTATGCCAGAAGTTTTCACTAAAACTTTATCATCCATCAAAGATGAATCAAAAGTAACTTCGCCTCTTACAATATCATTAAATGTGATTGATTGATTAGGAATTACTTTAAAACGAATTGTATAAGGAGTTTTATTATCTAATAATTCCTTTACTGTATCCGCAGATAAAGATAATGAGTTTTTTAATGACATACGATTAGAATGGCAATAAGAGAAATTTTCTTTTATTGCTTCTGCCGCACTTCTAAGTGCATCCAATTCTTCTTTAGTATCAAATGCGTAATAAGCATAATCATTATCCAATAGATATTGAATATACTTTGTATAATCTCTTTCTGATTGACGCATTGCACCAAATGGCTGGTTTTCAGTCCATGGTGCAAAATCTGGTATTAACCCAAGATACTCGAATGATTTTTTCAATAATTCTTCGGCACCAGGGCAAAATCTATCCTGATCAGTATCTTCTATACGAATATAGAAAATACCATCATTTTGTTTAGCATATAAATAATTGAATAGCGCAGTTCTCAAATTTCCAATATGTGCGCCATAAGGTGACGTTGGGCTGGGAGCCACACGACAAACCACCTTTTTATTGATTTTATTACTCATTTGATTAATTAGTTTTTTGATTAGCACAAAGATACTAAAATTTTGCGAAAAAAAAACACATGAGGGAGATATATTCCTTTTATATATAAAAGAAAAAAATATGAAAACATATTATATTTACGAATTAATTGACCCAGAAACTAAATTAGCAAGGTATATTGGATATACAAATGACTTAACTAAAAGATTTAAAAAACATTTAAATGAATGTAAACATGTCTCAACTAAGAAAAATGATTGGTTAAAATCTTTATTAGATAAAAATTTAATTCCTATTATTAGAGAAATAGATTCAACAACGATATTAGAAGATGTCAAAAAATTGGAAATAATGTATATAGCAAAATATAAAGAAAACGGATGTGATTTGACAAATAGCACAAATGGTGGAGATGGTTGTCATGGTGTTAGTTGGGAAGGTAAAAAACATCAAGAAATATCAGTTCAAAGGATGAAATATAACCATCCATTAAGGAAAATAATATTACAATTTGATATGAATAATAATTTTATTCAAAAATTTGAATCATCAAGAGAATTAGATATGCATCCAGTTTTTAATAGGAGGTCTGTTGTTCGTTGTTGTAAAGATGAATTAGTTTCATTTAAAGGTTATTATTTTAGATATAGTGATGAATTTTTTGTATGCTCTGTTGCTAAACAAATTGCAAATATGGACGAAATACAGAAAATTTTAGACAATAACCAGATTACTAAAATGTCAAACAAAGAAGAACAAAAAAGATTAAATAGTGAAATAAATAAAATAAAAAGAGAGGAAAATAAAAAAATCAAAGAAGAAAAATTAAAGAATAAAAAAACTCAAAAAATTTATATTCATTATGATTTAAAAGGTAATATACTAGGTAGATATGTTGGGTTAAAAAATGCTTCTAAACAAACTGGGTGTCATGAGTGGCTTTTAAGTAATTGTTGCAAAAATAAGTCTTATTATACGGTAAATGGAACAACTTTTAGATATGAAGGTGATGAATTTGATTATCAGCCATATAATAAAAATATACAAAAAACAAGTAGAAAAATTTGTAAATATAAATTAAATGGAGAATTTGTGTGTGAATTTGATTCTATAAAAATGGCATGTATAGATGCTGGAATTAGCAAAACAGGAGCAAATATATCAAGGTGTTGCCATCAAAAATATAATCAAAAAACTGGTAAATCAATAATAGTCAAAGGGTTTACCTATCGTTTCTCAGAAGATATTTTTTAGATTTTATCACGCCATCTAACCATGCTAAATTGTGTAGTTTTATGTGGATAAGTACCCCATCCTTCTTCTTTATCTTTATTCATCATAGATTTAAAAATAGAGAATGCAGAATCATCACCATAAGATTTTTCCATATCATCTATAATTTTTGATTGTTGATTATCTATATCTTGCTCAACATATGTATAAAGGACATTTAATCTTCCTCCGCTACCAACTTCATGCTCAACGTCAACTATTTTTCTTTTAGGAGCATAACGCTTACAGGCAATAATATCACCTATTTTATAGATAGGAGTTTCTTTTCTAACTTCTTCAAATAATTTTAAATATTTCATAATGTATATATAAAATATTTATTTAAAGTATTGTCTTGATACTTGTAAGTTTGCAGGAAGATCTGCAACATCATGATATATATAATACTACTATTAATACTAAATACTTAGTTGATGTCTATAATACTCACCATCACCATCTACTTTTAAGACTATTTCCAAACATTTCCAAGTCATTTTATTATTGCTAATACTTTTACTCTTATATTCTTCTATAATTTCTGGTGAGATATCTTCGTAGTCAAATTCAGCTCTATAGCCATATTTTGAATCTTCAACATCATAGACACACGATACACTAATATATGGATTTAGAGTTGAATATTTATTATCAAAATCGGTAAGTTTATCTTTTAAGGTATCAATAGTAGCGTTATCCGCTAATACTTTAAACTCTGAAATAGCGTCCTTTGCTTTAGGAAACTCTTTCACTGTGATATTTAAAGATTTAGCTTCTTCATCAACCAATTTAGCTTCTTCTTTAAATAATTTTCTTATTTTAGTAGATGGTTTTTCAAAATCTGTATTTTCGCCTACTAATTTTTTATCACGAAGTCTATTTTGTAGATAGCCAATATTTTTTGAAGTAAATGCTATACTACAAAAATAGTTAACAGCCTCATCTATATCAGCAAATTTTATATATGGACGTTCCACATAATAAAAATTATCTAATTTATAGATTTTAATTTTTGAATACCAACTTGATATTTTTTCTTTATAATCAAATTCTATTATTGCACCGTTAGTTACAAGGTGTTTTATTGCTTCTTTTGTCATTATTTAATATGTTTTTATTTTAGCCCATTTCCATGAGCGAGTCCAATGTTCAGTCGTTTGTACATGACCTTTTCTTACCCATTTAGCCACACAAGTTTCAAACTCATCGTCATTAAATTGTCTTTCAACTCTACAAACTATACCTTCTCTTTGTCCACCTAATTCAGATTCTTCTTTAACCAATTTTTCAGTTAATTCTTGCAATTCTTTTTCTGAATTAACTATGCCTTTAAATAGAACAGGTACAGTTGGTAAATCTAATAAAAAAGCATAATCTTCTACTTCACTCCATGCAGACCATACACCTCCATATCTGGCTCCAAACATATAAAAATGTGAAGTTAGGTTAGTATATTCTATAGAGTGTGTAGCCGACATAGCTTCGCCAAAGATATATAAATCATCAGATATAGAGTGTTTTAGGATAGAGTGTAATTCTCTAACTTTGGCTGACCAAGGAGAAATTGTAAAATCAACATGTGATCTTGCATAAACACCTTTATTAGTCATTGAGTTATTTTCGCTATTATATTCTGTTTAGCGGCAGATTCAGGTAAATTATTTAGTTCTGATAAAATTTTAACTTCTTTAGTTTTAAACTCATCGGCATCTTCTAATACAGCATCAGATATTGAGGCTAAATCACGATAATATTTATTATAACTAATACTATCATAATTATTTGGATCTGCGTTAGCAACTAAGTCATTTATTCTTTTTAATGACTTTAACATAATTTTAAGATTTCTGCAAATGTACTGATTTTCTTTGTATTTTCAAAATTTTTCGCTAACTTTGTTACATGAAATTTTATTTATTTGGCTCCGAGAACAGCCTTGATTACGATATTGCCGTTGAATGTGAATCTATTCCCAATGATATAGATACAGCACATACCATGTGTAAAAACTATAATGAACAGTTAGCCTTAATTTTACCAGATAAAGAATTGAACTGTAATTTGATAACCATTGAGAATAATGTAGTTACCAAATGCTTCAAAGGCACAGCAGACGAATTAAACAACTGCATCTACTACACTTATGAAAATCACAAGCAATTTTTTCCTAAGCCAATTCTTGCCCCTATAGAAAGGGATTTAAATGAAAAGATAGTAAGAGTTGCAAGGTTTATTATTACTTTTTATTCAAGAACTGAATTAAGAAACGAAATAAAGGCTGCTTTAAGAGGTAATTTACTATCTAAATTAGAGGTTTTAAAGAAAATTGATTTTGTAAAAATGACTGAATTTCCTGATAAAAAAGAAAAGAAAGAAGATATTTACAAAATACTAGCATTCCAATTTGGGCAAGTTTTTTCTTTGATAGAAGGTTGTGAAAAAGATTCTTATACTAAAAATGGTATAATAAAAAATTATTCAAGTTTTGCTAATCTATTAAATAGAGAAAATCCTGAGTTAGAAGATTTATTTAATCTAAATATTTATTTATGGAAATATATTCGCTATGTAGAATTAAATATAAATAATCTTAGATTAGAGGAGAAGATAAAAGATATATAAAATAAAAATTTTTATGGCAAAATTTATAATCAAAGAATCTTCTATTCAAGGTAATATGAATATAAGAACATTACAATTAATTAAAGAAGAATTATCCAAACATATATCAGGATTAGAATTTACTGGTGCTATGCAAACAGGAAATCATGCTTTTTGTGAAAGTAAACAATTTACTGATGAACAATACAGACTAATGTCTCCAGATAATTTTAAGAAATATGTGAATGAAACCTTAAATTTTAGGTATGAAAACTTTACAATTACTATTGCATAAAAAAAGCGGCATTAATGCCGCTTTTTTAATCTTCTAATATACTATCAATTTGCTTATCTCTCCATTCTGCAATAGATATAAATAAATATTTATAATATAAACCTATTCGTAAGTCTCCTTTATATATAGCATATGTATCTTTCATATGTTCTATATCACCAAATGTATGAGCTTCATACGATTCTCCTACTATTAATTTTCTGTGGTGAGAATATAATGGATTTATTTTGATGCACTGTACTGCGATTTTAATGCCCATTCTTTAAGTCTTGTAAGTTTTTGTTATAAAGTTCTGTTGTTATCTTTATGTCAGTTTTAATGTCGTTTATTTTATTTTTATCTTTACTTTTTATTGCAGATTCTAAGTCAGAATTTAGTTTAATTAAACTTTGGCTTAGTAAGATATCTTTATTTAAAGGACATGAAGATAAAGGATTTTCAGGAACAGTCAATAGAAGCATTAATTGATTAGATGCACCAGATACCATAAAAAATAAATTTAAATTTTTATCTTGTTTATCAAAGAAATTAACTTTCAAACTTGCTTTAGCTTTATTCCACATAATAAAGTCATCTAATATTTTATTAGATAAATTTGGATCTTCTAAATTTCTATCAAGACAATTTAATGCGCCTGTTATACTTTTATAAGCATTATTATAATCATATTCAGTTAACTCACCTTTTTCTTTTGCTGTATAAAGTTCCTCTATTTTTTTCTTATTTTTTTGTTTATAATAGAGTATTTGATTTTTTAAAAGTTCTTGTTTCATTTTTTATATATACTTTAATAAAAATTATTAATATTATGGAAAGACTTAAAACTTTTGACCAACATAAAAAACTTAAAAGTATAGAAAATACCAAAGTTGAAGATGTTAAAGTTAAAAAAATTGATAGTGAGGCTGCTAAGGTTTTCGATATTGAAAGTATGATTAGTTTAACTGATGCAGGTAATAAAGTTGAATTACCTAAATCTGAAATTAAACCAGAAGAATAATTAGAATAATAAATTAGTAATATTCTTATTACCTACTGGATTTTGTGAATGTACTAAACAAATAGGCATATTTACTCCTTTGTTAGCACAATATTCAATTAACCACTCCGCAGCATGATAACCAGTTTTATTAGTGAAGATATCATAATTTATGATGATATCTTCATCTTTTTTCCAATCATTTAAATCAACTATTATATCTTTTTTAAGCCAATTTTCATCATTGAAAATAAAGTCATAATGCTCTGGATGCAAATCATGATCAAACGATACTATATCAGGTAGACCTTTTTCTTGTATAGTTTTAACAAATTCATCATATGTTTTAACTATAGTCCATTCATATGTCCTATACCTATTTTTATCTTTTACAGATGTTTTAGGTAAATTAGCTATTTCTGAAGGAGTCCAATTATCGTCTAAAAATAGATTATATCCCATTTTTTAATTTGTTTATCATTTCTGTTGGGTTATCTGCTGAAAACACAGCATTACCGGCAACTAAGCAATTTGTGCCACAATTTACAATCATTTGTGCGTTCAGCATACTAACCCCGCCATCTACTTGTATAAGTTGTTTATTATGACATATAGCTTTAGTTTCATAAATTTTCTTATAAGTATTTTCTATAAATTTTTGTCCGCCAAATCCGGGATTAACAGACATTATTAATACCATATCTAAATCATCTATAATTTCAGATAAAACTGATACTGGTGTATGTGGGTTTATAGCTACTGCGGCTTTTACGCCACATGATTTTATTTGTTGAATTGTGCGATGTAAATGAGGACAAGCTTCATAATGAACAGTAATTGAATCTGCGCCAGCTTTTACGAAATCTTCGATATATTTTTCAGGCTCAACAATCATTAAATGTACATCTAATAATTTTGTGGCTTTCTTTTTTATTGCTGATAAAACTGGCATACCAAATGATATATTTGGTACAAATCTGCCGTCCATGACGTCAATATGAAACCAATCTGCATTAGATTGGTTTATCATTTCTATATCTTTCTCTAAATTAAGAAAGTTTGCGGATAAAATTGATGGTGCTATTAAGTGCATAATATCTTTTAATAAACAAAGATACGAAATAAAATTGACTTAAACAAATAATTATTTATGTAATTCGTCTAACTCTTTTATAGTGGTTAATTTAATTTCAGTTAAAAATTCTTTAATTAAATCAATAACATCTGTTTTAGATGGTTCATCTTGTTCTAATAAATTAATTTCTTTTTCTACTGGACAAATATGGCCAATAAAATCATCAAATTTAACTATAAATTTACCTTCTATTCTTATTTTAAGATATGATACATTTTTTACAGATTCTTCTATTAATAAAATATCCATATCTAAATCAGATGAAATAATGTGTTTTTTGTCTTTATCTATTTCACCATCATTTTCCATATCAATTAAGTCAGATATTATATTTTCTATATTAACATCTCTACCTAATTTATTTTCTAATTCATCTATTCCTTCTTTTGTTTTATCAAAAGAATATCTACTTCCTGTATTAGAAAGCAATGCAACCTTTTTGATATTTATATCATTACTTATATTAAAATCTTTGCTTAACAATTTATCTGCTAATAATTGTGGATAAGCATGATTTTGGCATGATTCTCTAAATTTATAATCTAATAAAATATCATCAATTAAATCAATTAATTCGTCTTTTGTTGGTAATAATTGATATAAATTAGTTTCTTTTATAGTAAAGCTTTCAAATAATTTAAGGTATCTCATAATTCTATATATTATAATATAGAATTATAATCCTAATCTTGTTTGTTTTAATTTTCTTTCTAAAGAAATACGGGTAATATCTTCAAATTTTTGAAATAAAATAGGCATATATTCTTGTATAAATTTTAATAATTCTAAATTATTTGGCATTTTAGATATTTCATCATATACACTTTTTAAAAACCTATTTGTCTCTGTTTCTTTTTCTTCAATAATTTTTACCTTATCAACTAAAAGTGCCTCATATAATTCATCAAATGCTGCAAATATTAATTCATTAAGCTGAACTTTCATAGCAGTTTCCGATTTTGTGTTAGTAATAATTTCAGATTTATGAATTTCTTTCACATAATCTTTAGTTATAAAATGGTTATGATATTTTATATCAATTATAAAATCTTCTGTTTCATAAGTTTCTTTGCCTTTTTTAATATTAATATCAATTTCACTAAAAATATCTTGACCATTAGTCATTTTATCTACTGAAACTGGTATTTCAAAAAAATCTCTATATCTATTATTTAGTTTTATAAATTCCTCAGTTTTTAATTTAGGAAAATTTATATGATCTTTAATACCCAAATTGCCAGTATATAAATAATTTAATGTTGTAATCCTTGAAAGAAGAGTTATATTAGATAATGAAGCATGTAAAGTATTATCTTTATTTAGATATCCAATATCTTTTATCTTATAATGAGCTTTTAGCCATCTATTTTTTTGACCATCAATTAAAATCCATGGATTCAAAATATGTGTAGGTATAAATTTAGTAGAGTTTAATTCATATTGTAGGTTGTTGAAATTATCTGTTAAGATGTATTTTTTCATTATATCAGAAAACACCTCTTTATTAGGAATAATATCTGATAAATCAAGTTTTTTATCGTTGTGTCTTTTCATCCAGATATTTTCATCTGATGCTTCATTTATAAATGAAGAAAACCTTTTAATATACATTACATATATATTAAAAGGTTTCTATTAAAAATATTTTATTTACTATATCTCTACATCTATACACTTAAGACACATATCCACAAATATATCGTAAGTAATATCACTATGTTGGATAGCATATTCAAATGTTTCGCCAATAGAAGATGTTCGTGTATAATCTCTATTACTTATAGAGATTTTGGTATAGTTTTTATTATTATACCTTCTTAAGAAGTCTTCCATAATAGAAAACTTAAAGTAATAAGCAGACGCCCCAAGTGCATCAATTTTTAATTGATAGATATTATATAATCCTTCAATTAAAACATTAGATAATTTTTCTGTATTAAGCATAATTATTTTTTACAAAGATAACACTTAAAACTGTTTTTACGCAATTTTAAGTGTTAAAATTATGTTATTTTAACAAAGAAAATACTTTTCCATATTGATTCAATTTCTCTCTCGCATTTAAATCCACTATTTCAGATAAAAAGAAATAAGAGTTTACATCTATATTTACCTCTTTTAACATATCAGTTATTGCTAAAACTGTACCGCCTGTTGCTAATACGTCATCGCAAATTACTGGAGATTTATATTTAGTTATAATATGCTTGTGCATTTGTAATTCTGCTGTGCCATATTCTAACTTATATGTTTTACTTAGTAATTCACATGGTGGTAATTTACCTGCTTTTCTTGCTAAAACTAATGGCACACCAAGTGTATCCGCCACAATTGTACCTAATATAAATCCACGAGCATCACAACCAATAGCACAATCTATACCTAAATCACCTAAGTTTTGTAGTATTAGAGATTTAATTATAATCATAGCTTGTTTTGACGTATATATTAAAGATAAATCTTTAAATGTTACACCAGAAATAGGATAATCACGGTATCGTTCTGTTAAACTATCTAGAAGTTCGTATTGGTATTTTGTTAGTATCATAAATCTAATATTTCGTTTATTTTATTGTCTCGGTGTTGTGCTAGTGTTATAAACCTACTTTTTTTAACATTTACTTCATAACCAGCGTCATTTTTAATCAAATACATTTTTTCATCAAATATATTTGATGGCTTAGCTTTATATACTTTATATAAAGTAAAGTAATTATTTCCTTTACCAAATTCTGGTCTTTCATCAATATAAACAACTTTTATCATGGAATTATACTATTGATAGTTGTCCTGATGCCAAATAAATCGAATGAGGTTGCCATTCTAACTTTAGACATCATTGTGGGTAATATTCCATTTATATTTTCCATTAAATGGTAATCATTATTATCTATGATAATTTCTGAATTAAATATGCCTAAATTTGGATAGAAATATCTAAATGTGTCCATATAAGGATAATATGGGTAGTCTATTTTTTTAGGTTTAATTGAAAATTCATTAAATGTTGGATTATCTGGATCGTATATTACATTGTATGAAGTTTTACATCCAAGTAATCTTGCATATGCTTCAAATAAAGGCATATCAGAATCTAATGTGCAATAAACTCTATCTAAATATTTATCACCATTATCTAATGTCCATATTATGGCTCTTCCAATTATTTTATCAGTATTATATCCTTTTAGTATGAGTAATTGACAGATTTCTGTATTATCGGCATATACATCTAAATATGTCTGGCATTTAATATGTCGCATACAAGATTTTCCAAGTTGTCCAGTTTTGTGCTGATATGATTCTTCTAAATAATATGATTTAATGGCTTCTCCGGATATTAATTCAAATCTTGATGTATCAGTTTTAAACTTTATATAACCTTTAAAATTATTCGTGAAGTTTTCTACTTCTGAATCAGTAAAGGTTTTTAACTTATTTAAGAATCTACCAATTTTTATTTTAACAGGATTTTTATAATCTATACAAAAAGTTCTGGTATAATCATCGAAATTAAAATTTTGATTTGGAAATTTTGCACATAATTCTTTATAGAAGTTTTCGACTTTTATAAAAGGTATAAAGGTAACCATACCATCTTGTATACCAATATATGTCATATCACTCTTTGTGTTATTTGCATCAATTAAAAATTGAGAAATAACACAAGGTGTATGTGTATTTATATCTTCTAATAGTATTAAAAATTCGTCTTTGTAATTCATAAAATTTAAAATACATTATAATAAGTACCATTACTATTTCTAATTTGTATTAGATTAGAACTTAACCCAGATATCCTATTATTTTTATTATATATTGCTGAATGAGCTTTTTTATTATCTAAATCTATAACACAGAATGTATCTACATAAGGATAATTATCAAATTTAACATTTTTTAAATCAACTTGATAATACTCTGCCATATCATGAGATAATTTTTTATTATCATAGTATGTAGGCCAACCTTTTTCTTTGCCATAATTTCTGAATAAATTTACATCAGAATCAAAATGAGTATAAATTCTATCCATATAGATACTACCATCAGTTAATTTCCAAACTAATGCTCTACCTATTATTTTTGTGTCATCTATATCTGATTTTAAAATCATTAAGCTACATACTTCTGGATTTTCCGTATAAATATCAAAATAATCATAACCATATCTCATACAAGATTTACCAAGAGGGCCTAAGCCATCTTTATCTTCATCTGATTGATAAAGATAATTTTCTTGATCATACCATTTTTTTATGTCTGAACCTTGTATAATTTCAAATTTAGGCTTATTTCTTGTTTTATATAAAGATTTGTATTGGTTTACAAATTCTTCAATTGATTTATCACTAAGATGTGGGGAAATTTTCTTAACAAATTTACCTATTTTCATTTCAACTCTATTATTATTCCAAGCACCTTTATAGTTTTTAATATAACTTAATAAAGGATATAAACTAGCATGTGCTTGTAAATATAATTTGAATTTTTTTGGTTCAACCACTAATTCTTCTTTTTTATACTCTTTATAAATTTTATTTATAGGTGTAAATGAAATAGTATCAGGTGAATCTGTTATATCAATAAATGATATTTCAGATTCATGGAATTCACACATTGTTATGGTATCAATTTCATAAATAGAATCATTATTGATTTTATTTATAGATAACATATTGGTTAAATAATTATCAAATTTATGTGAGTAGTGCATAGGTGCCTTTTCTACTCTCAATTTATCAGTTATTGTTTCTATCGCCTTTTTTAACATATTATATTAACAGAATGACTTATAGCCTCACTAAGGAGGCTATAAGTCTTTTTTATTTAAAATTAATTAAGCTTCGATTAATTCAAGCCTTTCGATTTCTTCGATATCCATCTCATATTCAGATGGGTGTATTTCAGCATTAAGCCTTACATCAGCAAAGTCATATTCTACTACCATTTCACCGTTCAAGAAAACAGTTACTAGCACATCTTCTGCTTCTGCAAATCCGGGGTCATTTTGCTGAAGAGTAACATAGTCTTTCCAAGTTGGGCCGGTTCTTACTAACTTTAAGTAGCCTTTCTTAGATTTTTTACCTATATCAGTAATAGGATTTTTCTGTACAGCAACACCTTCACCATTGATAATAACATGTATTACTTTAGTAGCATAGCCTTGTTCATCACGGTCGTGTGCTTGTAAATATTTGCCGCCAGATCCAAACACAAGGTTCATAATGTCAATACGTTGGCGTATCATTATACGATACATCCTTTGCATCATTTTGTAGTTAACGCCATCGCCTTGAAGGACACCAATTTGTGGATGAAGAACTTTATAACCTTTAGAGTTAGTAGTATAACCAAACTCGTCAAATAAGATTTGAAAGATACCTTTATCAACTAATTCAGCCGCTTCTTCATCTGCAATATTCATATCTAATGCGATGCGGTTTATAGTTTCTAAAGTTTTAATATCATAAGGACGTTTTTGTTCACAATGATATCCAAATAGAACTGTTGCTGGGTCACCTGAATCAGGACGGACTACTATTTTGATTGGAATGCCGTTGTTATTTCTCCAATCCATAAATTCGCTTTTCAGTGAAGGTAAGATACGTTTAACAACATTATAAATGTTATAAGTATCAGATACAAGAGAAAGGATAATAACACCAGAAGCAGGATTAACATCTGCGCAAAGTTTCTTAACCTTGTTAATAGCATTAATATAACTATCTATTTCATTTTTGCGTGGTCCAAATGAACAGTGTACAGAATGTTCAGAAGCAATAACAGAGAAACCTGCCATTTTTTCGTTATAATATTCATCTGCAAATACTAAAGCACCCATAGTATCGGTACCCATAAAGCCACTCGACAAAGCAGCAGCGCCAAGGATACGAGCAGTTTCTTCTGAAGAAACGCCACGATAGCCGAAGTCATGGTGCATGAAGTTAATAAGATATTGTGGAGCATCAGAAGAAAGTTTATGATATTTGTGTATCAAAGTCCTAACGATGCGAGCATAAGTAGCTACTGTGTTAGGCGCCCACAATTTAAGAAGAAGTGTTTCGGTGATGTTTACGAGTGGAGCAACTTTATCAGTTGTTAAATCAGTATTCCTGATTGTCATAAGTACATTCTTAATAGCCACTGGTGTGCCTTCTGGCACTGCTTTTATTTCAAGTGGGAGCATACCACCATGTTTTTCCCATATGTAATTCCACATATCAGCATTGAAGCAATCAAAGCCGAAATGTGCAATATTTTTCTGGCGAGCTTCTTCAATTTTTTCTGGTGTAATACGAACACCAGCGAGATAACGGCGCAAATAATATTGCAAAGCAAATAATGTAGTATATGGCATCTCACCATTACGAGCTTCTAAATAAGCATACGCTTCTTGCATACCGTCAGGTAAAAGAATGTGGTGTGTCATTTTGTAACTATCCGTCTGAATGATAAAGTTATCAATTTTTTGGAAGTTTTTAATGATATTGATGAGCTGTTTAGGAGTCATCTTGTCAAGCTGTGCCTGAGTGTAGTCGCCCAAATGTTTTGGGTATGAACCTTGTTTGTAAGTACGCATAATACGATTTTACTGTTTTTAATTAATTAGCAAATATACAACAATTTTTGTAAAAAACAAGTTAAGACAAGGGATTTAATTTTACATCATATATCACATAATCCTTAACATCTTTATTAGCAAAGAATTTATCCATTACTTCTAATATATGATGGCAGTAAAAATAAGAAGTATTATATGAACCTAAAGTACCATTTTCTTTTTTACTCCAATGAACTGTAAATGAGTTCATTGATTCTTTGGTATGTTCGACATAATCAAGTATTTTATTGAAACATTCGAGATGAGTTTCGCCAGTAACTTCTTTTAATAAGAAAGTTTCTTTAGTAACTGAATTGAGTGTAAATGCAGATACCTTGGCACGCATTTTATATTCAAATTGAATATTTGATAACTCACCAATTCTGCCTTGATATGGTTCTACCCAATCTTTGACAAAGTGTACTGTATTGCCTTCTTTCTGAATAATTTTAGCAATTTTATCCTCTATCTCCATTATTTGCTTGTAACTCATATTATTATAATTTAGTACAAAGATACAACATTTTATTTTATTGAAGAAATATTTTGCAGTTTTAACAAAATTTTATATCTTTGCAGCAAAAAAATATATGGGATTATTTGATAAATTATTTGGTGGTATTAAAAAAAGTTTAGATAGTTTAGCTGATGAACAATTTAAACCAGAACCAGAACCAATTTTTGAGCCAGTTTATGAACAAGTTAAACAACCAATTAAATTAATTGATGATAAATTTAAACAAGATAAAAAACTATCTGATGACAAGCAATCTTGGATAGACGAAACTGATGTAATGTTAAATATGGTTTTAACAGAATTTAAACAATATCCATTTAAAGATAAATGTCAAAAATACATTAATTTAAATTCTTTACCACAATTAGAATATACATTTGAAAGTCAAAGAACCGTAAATTTTATTTTTACAAATGATAAAAAGTTTGGTATAACTTTTTTTAAAGAAGGTAAATTTAAATATTATATTATTACATCAAAAAGGCTATATAAAATATTAAACGAAATTAGTAATTTTGCTGATACTTGTGGTGAAAGACCAGCTAAATCTGAACCTATTGTTGATTCTAAATATGCACATATAGACCCTTCTATAAAAGAGAAATATAATTTAATTGTTCGTCAAATTAAATTAAGGCAAGAAGAATTAAATAAAATACCGAAAAATGATAAGAAAAGAATACCTTTGGAAAACGAATTAGCCGCCTATAAAAAAGCGGCTGATAGAATTAAATTGCAATTTAAATAGCTTTAAGTTGTTTAATTATTTCGTTATAAGGTGTTATTTTTTTCAAAATAACTCTTAAAATATCCACATATTCTGGAGTATCTTCTATTTTATGCCCTAATTCTTCTTCTAAAGGTTTAGAAATAGTTAATAAAATATCTTCGGCAGTATAAAAGAAAGTGCCTTCATAATACTTTCCCTTATACATAATAGATAGAAGCACTAAAACACCTCTATTTATTTTACCTAAGTATTTTAAAATTGATATTGAAAATTCCATTAATTTATTATAATTTTGTTGCTTTTTTCTAAATTTATTTTACTACACAAAGGTCTGAAATTAGTATAATGGTTCAATTTTATAATTTCATCTTCTGACATACCCAGAGAAATAGGTATGATATGATCATATTGCCAAGTTTCGTTATAATTACCTGTATATTTACCATGATTATCCCAATTCATCCAACTATCAAATTGGGCTTCTTAGTCTATCAAGATTTCTATTCGTTTAATGGAATCATCCGTATCTGTAAAAATTACAGATATTTTTTCTAATGTTTTTATTTCTTTTGCTTCACCTGAAACTTCATTTAACATTACGTCTTTTTTGTAACTAACATCTAAGAAAGGTCTTTCGCCAAGAAATTTTCTCATATTTTCTTCAATTACTTTATAATTCCAATCTTGTTTGAAATTAATTTTTGCGATATAATCGCGGATTGCTTGTTCTTTTAAACTGTGAAACATATTTTTTTAAAAATTTTTATCTATAAACCAAGTGTTTTCTTTACTCAAAATTTCAAAATTATTGTGTATGATTTGGCATCTCGAAGTAAAGTTTTCAACATCTTCTTTATTTAAAGAAAACCATTCTTTACTTCCTTCAATTCTTTTAGTGTCGTAACTAATATGTAAATTAGATTCTATTTTAAATGCCCATTTAGATTCAAAAACATTAACTATACTCAATATAGCTGCATTGCCAGTTTTTAACTCTTTAAGGCGTTGCTTAACATCTCGTTTAGTAATTCCAATTTTGTATAATATTTCGTTATTTATCTCCGAAGAAATAAGATAGATTTTCATACCTTATTTATTAAAAAATTGAGCCTTTGTTTAATATCTAAAATTATTTATTATATTTTCATCACGGAATATCTTAATTATACCATAATATTCTTCTAAATTGTGTATAACACTTTTTTGCTGTGGCACAGAACCCCAACCTTCTGATTCAATTACTTTACCATTGCCTATATAAATAGCATAATGTCTTGGTATATCATGACCAAAACTAATAACATCTCCTATTTTCAATTGAGATTCAATATCACCTTTAATATACCTATTTTTATCTATTTTTTCATAAAAAAGAAAATTTAAAGATTTAAATCCAGGTATAATATGGTTACAAAAAGTTTCACAATTAATTTCTCTATCAGGAATAGTTTTTGCTATTTTATCTGCTTTGTCTATTATATTAGATCTTAATATATCATCTAAGGAAAAATTTTCAAATAGTGCAATGTATTTCATAAGGTATATATAAAAAAAGCGGCTAAAAAAGCCGCTTCAGTTGTTCAATATTTTGGCAAAATTATACATAATAATTTTGTCAAATTCTGCTGTATAAATAGCATCGTTTGGAAAATAATCATATTTTACTGAAATATATTTAAGAAATATAACTACACAATCAACTAATTTAGTTTTAACCTCTTTTTTAATTCTTTTTGGGAAGTTTTCTTCAATTAATTTATTAGCTCTTTCTATTGTTTTATTTTCTAAAAACTGTTTATATGCTCTTTTAGAATGATGATTATAAATAGGCAAATACCTTGACATAGAAAAATCTTCTACTTTTATAGAAGATTTTGTTTTTCCGATAAAGCTAAAAGGATTGAATTTCATAATTTATATATTTTATATAAATATTATAAATTCCATGATGCTAAAATTTCTTCGACTGTTTTTTCTTTTATAACTGGAGTATTAATTTTTATTTCATTTTTTATTAAAGCTTGTGTGTGATAATAAACACCTTTTATTTTATAAGTGAAAGTTTCGCCATGTATTTTCCAACCTTGTTCTAATTTATTATTAATTTTTTTATTAAAATCTTCAAGATTATCCGTTTTTATTAAAATATATTCCATTATTTATATATTTATTTTTATTTTAATCTATCACACGCAATCTTCCAAAATACTTCATTTATCTCTGAACCAATATAATTTAATCCATTTTTCTTACACGCATTTGCTGTTGTGCCTATACCTGAAAAGCTGTCATATATTAATGAGCCTATTGGAAAATAGATATCAATTAACTTCTCAACTAATTCTGTTGAATAACTAGCTTTTAAATCACATTTAATGCCGTCATTATTCTTAGCTTCTACTAAATTATTATATCCTTTATAGAATTTTTGTCCAGTTTTATTGTTTACTTTAGATACTTGTTTATTAGTTTTAAATGTGTGTAAATAATCTTTATTTACAATTACATAAATTTGTTCTACAATTCTAGATAATTTAGTAGGACTTGTTTGAAATGGAATACTATGAGATTTTTTCCATGAAATCATATCTGCAACTGTTAAATTAGTTTGCTTATGAACTTCTGTAATTAACATTAATGGTAATATAGGATTTTCATTATGATAGGAAATGTTATAAAGTATAACACCATCATTTTTAACAATCCTTTCAAATTGTTTAAATTCTTCTATTCTAACTTTTATGTATTCTTCTTCACTTAAGCCATCAATATCAGAATAACCATTATCATAGTAAACATCTTTTCTTTTTGAAGTAATATTATATGGCGGACTTGTTATAATTCCATTTAAAAAATTATCTGGCATCTGTAACATGGTAACCATGTTATTTTCGTTATAAATTTGATTTATATTCATTTAAATTATAAATGAAAAATGAAAAAAGTTTATGCGTAGAAATCGTCTTGTATCGTTTTTTCAAGATCCTCGATAAGTTTCTTTTCTGCGTGTATCAACTTCTCATCCTCATAAATTTTAATATAACCATGATGCTTTTTTGATTCTAATAAGGCATCATCATATGAATCATATTTTACCTTGTGATTTTTTAATGTCCCATTAACCCATTTAGCTATTTTTAAAATATATTTGTGCATAACATATATATTAAAAAATTAAGCATAACTTTCTCCGTGTTTTTTATCACAGAATAATAATTGTCCTATATTATTATATATTTTAACTATACCTAACCAAAGTTTAGATTCTTTTAATGCATCCTCAAATCTACTAAATATTTTAGTTATTGTAGTCCAGACACCATTTACCCATTTTGATATTTTTAATTTAAATTGTTCCATTTTTATTATTATTTTTTAAAATATTTAGACCATATTTTTCTAGTTTTAGAAGTATATGAAGTTAATAATTCTTGATTTTTTGATACATTTAATTGTGGTGTTTGGTGTGTTAAAAGCAATGCCCCATATATTTCTTCTGTTTCGGTTGCTCTAGCACAAAACCAATTATCAATCCAAGGTATTTCAACAGACCCAACTAAAGGAACTCCTTGACTAATTAAATCAGCGCCTACTATATTAAATGTTTCGGAAAATGAAACTTGCATACCAATATCCATTGTAGAACATAATTCTAAAAATTCTTCTCTAGGCGTCCACTCATGGTGTATTAACTGATGCCCATCATCTGATAAGTGCGAAAATAGCGATTCAAGATTATGTAAAACAGGTTCACCTTTCATTTCTATTCTACCCGAATTTATATGAAAATTTAATTTTTTACCAATTGCTTCGGCAAATTTAATTGCTGCAATTGCCTGCATTATGTGATTTTTTAAAGGTCTAACTGCTCCAAAACATCCTATGTTTATATATTCACTATCAGTATTATACTCTTTTAGTTTATAATCTTGTGGATAATAATTTGGTAAATAAATAACCTTTTCTTCTAATTCTTCTTGGTTTAATTTCATTTTATACCCTAAAAAGAATTTAACTTCATCCAATGCTCTTGGTGCATTAACACCGATAATTATATTTTTAAAAGCCCCATAATCACCAATCCAATCTAAAGCCATTCCTTCTCCTGCTAAAAATGGCATTTCGCTATGCAATCTTATTATCCACTTAACATTAGGATGTAATTTGCATAATATTACAAATTTAGTTGGAACCACCCATAAAGCTTCTATAATAACATGTGTTGGGCGGTGTTTAGTGACAACTCTATCAATGTCATTGTTATCTATAACAACTTCAAGGTGAGATTCTATTTCTGATTCATTTAGCATATCTTTCACAAAAGTAGCGGAATTATATAATCCGGTACTCAATCCTACATGTGAATGCTTTTTGGCATTAAAATCTTCTCTGCGTTTTAATATAAAAAGTATTTTTTTCATTTCATTTTATTTTCTATGATTATAAAATAAAATGAAATAAAAGTTTATAAAACTTTTTTATTTTTATTACGAATTTAATTTAATTTCGCCAAATTAAATTTTAATTTATAACAATAAAAAAATATATAATTTATGAAAAAAGAGGTAATTGATATAATAAAATATGTTGGATTAAATTTAAATGAAATATTTATTGATATTAAATTGTCAGAAGATGTTACATTTAATTCAATAGAATATAGATATCCAGATGAAGTAATCTTACATGTTTTTATAGAAGATATGGATATAGAAGTACAATGGGATGATATATTACCATCAAAACAGAAAAAAATTTTAAAAAAAATTAGACCTCTTTTACTTAATTAATCCAGTTCTTTTAGCCTCTTTGTATGCTTTTAAGTCATCAAATGTTACATTACCCGGATTGTATTGGGGATGCCCTACAACTAATTTATATGGATTACCAACAGTCATCTGTGGATTTTCAGCAATTTCTTTTTCTTTATCCTTTTTAAGTTTTTCTTGTTCTAATTTATATTCAATGTCTTTTAAAAGATATCCTAAATACCATTCTATACCTTTTTCTTTATACATATCCCAATCAAAATCAAATATAAATTCTTCTTTATCGAAATAAATAGCTAATTGATCTTCTTTTATATAATGATCCGTATAAAAAGATATGTCGCCAATATATCCTTGCCCATAAATAGTAGTTTTATATCTTTTATTGTAAAAAAAAGCAAATTTATCTGTTTCACGAAAACTTCTAGTATTATCAGGTTGTGCTACAGTAGCTGAATATCCTAAACTAACTCTATAGTTAGGATATTTTTTTAATTCTTGAATAATTTTAAAATTTGTTACAATATTATATTCCATGAATTATATATTGTGATGAATTAAGTCCCAATTAAGCTGGAGGTGTTTCTGTTTGCTCAGATGATTCTTCTGCTGGCATTTGTCCCTGTGCCGGAGGTGCTTGACCTTCACCAGTTTCTATCTTAAATTCTTCTTCTTTTTCTGGTTCAGTTTTACCTTCGTCTAAATCTACTTTTAATTTAATTAAATAGTCAGGATCTATTTTTTCTGGCTCTACACTCCTTGACATTAATCTATCAACTATTTCAAGACCACCATCTTTATTTGAATATTTATCAAATGTAACTATAACTTTTTTTATATCACTAGTGTTATAATCTTGATCAGGAGTTTGGTTAACTGCATCTTTTAAATCAACAGTTATATTTAGAAAATAAACATGTATATCATCATCGGTAAATTTATATTTAAGAGAACGTGAAGTAGCAGGCCAGTCATCATTTTTAGGATCATTTAATAAACGCAAATTAGCATTTTTAAAATCTTTCATTTTTTTAACTTTTTCTTCATCAAAAACAGGATCTAACCTTTTTTTAATACCAGTTAAAACTTGACTCATATATTGTTCTGGTGTATCACCTTCTAAAATTAAATACTCTAAATACTTTTGCACTTTCATAAAGTATATATTAAATTATTATAAGACAATTTTTGGATTATCTTTTTAGTAATCTATCTATTCTGACTAATAATTCTCTAGCCATAATTGGTTTTTTTAAAAAATCATCACATCCTAATTTATATGCTTCAGAAATTGTTTCTTCATTACTAACAGAAGAAACAACAATAACCTTAATATGTGCTTTAATTGGATTACTTTTAATATAAGATATAACTTCAAGACCATTGGCATACGACATCATTAAATCTGTTAAAACTAAATCATAATTTTCTTGATCTAATTTTTCAAATGCTTCTTTGCCATTTTTAGCAATAGTTGTATTATAACCATTCTTAGTTAATATGCTATTTATTGCCTTATTCATAATTGGATCATCCTCTACTATCAAAATCTTCATACTTTTACACTTTTATAAAGTATATATTAAGATTTAATTTTAAATCTACATAACATTTCATCACATTAATTAAAAATTAATGCGTATGAATGTGTATTTTTAACACTTTTTTCAATTTTTTTTTCGTATCTTTGCATATAAACAAAAAATTGAAAATGAATGTAGGCTACTGCTGTATCTCAATGGGCATCAATGAAGGTGTCAAAAAGAAAGATGAAATAAGTGTAAATAGAGGTATGGTTAAGAAAACATTTGATGCAAAAGGCTTGCCGTATGTGTCTGAATTAGCAATTTTAAACTTACAAGATTGCTTAAAAGTTCTTAAATATAACCTTAGCAAAGACATTTTAGTGTATCGCATGAGTTCGGATATGTTTCCGTGGTTCACTCATTATAAACTTGAAGATTTACCTAACTTTGATAAAATTAAAGTTTTATTAAAACAGATTGGCGATTATGTTTTAGAAAACAAAATGCGTGTAGGATTCCATCCTGGGCCATTCTGCATCATTAGTTCTGAACGCCAAGATGTGGTTGATAAGTCTATTGACGAATTGAATAAACATTCTCAAATGTTAGATTTAATGGGGTTACCAGCTAATAACTATTACTCTATTAATATACATTTAAACTCAACAAAACCAACTTTAGAAGCATCTGCTGAAAGATTTTGTAACAATTTTCCGTTGTTATCAGAATCTACTAAAAAGCGTTTAACCGTTGAAAATGATGATAAGACTGCGCAATTTACCGTACAAGATTTATACAAACTCGTACATTGCAAAATAGGTATTCCCATAATCGCTGATTCGCTTCACTTTGCCTGTCATACAGGTGGACATACTTGGGAAGATACTTTTAAGTTAGCTATCTCAACATGGGGTGATATAAAGCCATTATGTCATCACTCTTCATCAAGGAAATTACACGAAGATTCATCAACCACTATACAAACACATACAGATTATCTATATGAAGCATTTGAAAACTTTGGTATAGATGTTGATGTAGAGTTGGAATGTAAAATGAAAGATGTTGCATTATTCAAATATAGAAAAGATTATTTATGAAAGAACAAGTAGCAGTATTAGGAGCAGAAGTAATTAATATTACTGAGGAAGATTTAGTTTATACAAACGAACAGTTAGCAAAAATAGAAGAATTGCGCAAAAAAAGCGGCACTGCTGGCGCTGTTAAACTAAAAGAATTCCCACGCAAAAAGAAACGTGTTCATGTAGAGAAAGAGGATTCCGATGAAACAAAAGCTGGGTGGAATAGTAAAAACCTTAAAGTAGGTATGCCTGTTACAGTAACAGAAGAAAAACATACTTTTATAGGATTTGTAATTGCTGTTGATAAAACAATTAGCTATTACCCAAAGTTTAATATTCAAACTTATGCTGGCGTTTTAAAAGATGTTGATCATAGGCATGTTTCATATCGTAAAATACAAGACTATTCAAATGTAGTAATACCAGAAGAATTAAAAACTAAAACTACACAACACCTTTTGCATTTGTTAAAACAAGCAAGAATTGCTGAAGATAATGATTCATATGATTACTGGGAGCCAGGTATGCCAAAAACACCACATATTTGGACTTTTCAGATAAAAGCTGAATTAGCAAATCGTCCACATATTCCTACAAAAGCTGAACGAAAAGCTATGATTAATCATACTAAACGAAATAAGCAAATTGAGAAATATGAACAAAAAATGAAGAAAATAAAAAAGGCTAAGAATTAATTCTTAGCCTTTTTTGTTTATCGACCTTGTCCAACGTATTGTTTACGACTTTTTGTTCTGTCGTGTTTGTTGAACGATTTTTTTGCTTTACCTCTTTTTTTTGTACCAAAAGATATCTTTTTGGTGTCATTTGAACCTGTTGCTTTTGCCATTTTTATTTTTATTTTTATATATTAGGCAATAAAAAAGCCATCCAATTAGGATGGCTTTTTTATTAATTGATTATCATTTAAGATACTTTCTGTATAATTTCAAATGAACATTCAACTGATGTTGTTTTACCAAAAATTTTAACGCCTACTTTAGTAGTAGATTTTTCAAGATTAACTTCTTCAATTGATCCAGAAAAATCTTGGAATGGACCATCCAGTATTTTAACTATTTGACCAACAATGTACAAATCTTCTGATACTGGTTTCTTTATTTCAGCATCTTCGATAAGCATATCATATACTTCTTTTTTTGAAAGGCGAGCAGGAACTTTTTTACCCTCACCATTTGTTGTAGTTACAACATTAGTTGCACCAGTAGTCAAACGAACAATATTCATAAGCTCACCAACATTTTGTGTTTCAACAAAAAGATAACCAGGATATTTAACTTTATCCTTAGACACTTTTTTACCTTTCTTAACCGAGAAAGTGCGCTCCATTGGAATGACGATTTTATATTCGCTTCTATTGCGACCCATCTCCATTTCAATTCTTTCTTTAACCTTGTTCTCGTAGTTGTTCTGCACTTTGATAGTGTACCAGTTGGTTTCTAATTTTTCTTGTGTCATTGTTTTTAATTTAAAATTTTATCAATTTGGTTATCTCTATTTACTGCTTTGTAAATAGGATGCTCTTGTATCCTATTTATGGTAGAATTTAATTTTGAAATTTGTTCTTCTTTTTCTTTTATTGCGTTATTTAATAAGTTGTAAGCTTTATTTACCACAAACTCTTTTATCGTTTCAAAATTATCCTCGTTTGCTACTCCTTCAATATAACCAGTGCCTTCATTACGATTAAAATCCCATTCTGTATGTTTGGTAATTTCATCATAAAATGATTTTTCTTGTATAGTAAGATTATATTTTTCTTCAGTAATTTCTTTTACTGTTAAAAAATTACCATGTTTCCAATGTGAAAAGCCTATATTTATCTGGTAATAAATCATTTTTCTTGTTCAGTTAATGCCTTAATATATTTCAATTCATCCTTAATTTCATCAGGATAATATGTAACAAGTATTTCTAATTCGTCTTGTTTTATATCAAGTCTTGACTGCAAAGATACTAAATCTTTTTCATTAAACAAAATCTTTTTTTCTGCTTTTTTTTCTGACTTAGACCAAAACCATCTTGGATATGTTTTCTTACTTAGAAAAGCATGTATCAAATTCATACCTAATACTTCATCTATTAATTTATCATTTAAAAATTGTGCTTGTTCAGGATACTTTTTACTCATATAACGGTTAAATATAAAAAAGTATTTCTTTTTCATATCGTCAGTTACATAAACCCAATGTTCTGGATTTTTAAATATGCAGTTGGAAACTGCTAAAATATTATCATCTATTATCATATTATTTGTATTGCTAATTATTACTTTGTTTATAGACAACTTAAATACCTTTCGCCCCTATCACACAATATGGTTATTACATTGCCTTCTGGATTGTTGTTTTTAATCCACCTTTCTGCTGCTAATATATTTGCACCTGAACTGATACCAACCATCAACCCCTGTTCTTTACATAACTGTTGAGATCTTTTTTTGGCTTCTTCTGTACTGATTACAATTATTTCATCTACTTTACTTAAATCAACTAAAAATTTAGAACCATCGCCTATGCCTTGTATACCATGTAATCCCGCTTGACCACCAGACATGACTGGCGATTCTGCAGGCTCAACTGCGATAGTTTTCATATCTTTATTTTTATAATATTGGTTCAGTATAGAAGTTATGCCCATTAAAGTTCCACCAGTGCCTGTGCCATCTATAAACGCCGATATTTTGTTTTTATGTTGTTTTAAAATTTCTATTGCAGTAGTTTTCTGATGTGCTTCTATATTTAGAGGATTATGAAATTGATTTGGATTAAACCAACCATTTTCTATTGCTAATTTATCTCTTAATGCAATAGCATCATCAAATTTGCCATCTTCTACTTCAATTAGTTCAGCACCATACATTCTAAGCATTTGCTTTCTTTCATCACTCATATTTTTAGGCATAACTATTTTACATTTGTAACCTCTTTCAGCAGCCAAAAAGGCAAAAGCAATACCAGAATTACCAGAAGTTGCTTCGATAATAGTATCACCTTTTTTGATTAGATTATTAACTTCAGCATTATTTATGATATAAGATGCCATTCTATCTTTGATAGAACCACTTGGGTTAAATAATTCGACTTTAGCGTATATTTTTTCGGAAATTTGTATTAATGGCGTGTTGCCAACACAGTCTGATAATTTATTCATAATTATTTTATTATTAAAAAAATCGTAAGTTTTAAAACTTACGATTTTTATTTATTTACCTTTTCTAATAAATTTTGCAAAATCTTCTAAAGTATCCGCAAATTTATCTGTTTGAGTTTTTAAAAATTCTAAAGTAGAATCCGTAACTTTATCAACCGCTTGTTCAAATATTACATTAGTTTGTTGATTTAAATATTCAAGATATTTTTTCATTGTTTCAACTTGTTCAGAACCTTTTACTTTGTTATAAAACTCATCAATTTTATGATTAAATAATTTAGCTATTTCATCTAACCTTTCAACTATTTTATCAAAAGTATCATCTGTAACCTCTTTCAATAGAAAAAATAATTCATTTACTATTTCTGCATCAATCTTATACATTTCAGCATTTCCTAAAAGATATATTATATAATTTCTCATTTGCCTAACTTTATCAGAAACTTCTTCTTCGTTATCTTCATCTTCACCAAGTAATACATCTTGTATATGAACTGCACCACAATATGTAGTTGGCATTTCATCTTCGCCTTTTTCATCAGATGATAAATCTTCATTAGTTATATAAAATTCTTCAACGAATACAAAATTATCTCCATATCCTTTTTGAATTTCTTTTCCTAATTTATTAAATAATTCTGATACTGTAATTCTATTAAACTTATCCATATTATTTGTTTTCTTTCTTATCGTTATCCTCAGTTTTTTCGCCCATTGATCTACTTCTTTGTAATTCATCAAAACCAAGTTGTGCAGAATTTTCTGCTAAATAATCAGCATAAGCAATAGATTTATCTTTATTTTCCGCTACATATTCAGCATATTTAGATTTAGTTTTTCTATATGTACCTATGTTATAACTCATGGCCATAAATGTATTACCTACGCCATCTGCTGATGCAGCCCAACTCATACTATTAGTAGCTTTAACGCCTAATGCAGCACCTGCCATAACAGCATCTTGATTAGCACCTAAATATAAGAATTTCCACTTATTTTCATTTTCCAATGTTTCAATCATTTTCTTGATTGCTTCGCCTTTAAATTCTCTTGAAGCATTTTCATAACCATCAGTAATGATTACAAATACCACATCTCTATCAGTTTTTAAATCATTAATTGTTTTGCCAATTGCATCATATAAAGCAGTAGAACCTCTTGGTATAAATGTTTCTCTTTCGATTAATTCAGGCACATCTTTAATAGGCATTGATTGATAATTCATTTCATACCTATCATCAAATTGTATAAGGGTCATAAAAGCTTCGCCTTCTGCATTTTTTTGCTCATTTAAAAAAGTATTAAAACCTTCAACAGTTGATTTAGCAATTGATGCCATTGAACCACTTCTGTCTAAAACTACGATAATTTCTGTTTGTTTAATTTGTTCGTTTTCCATTTTTATTTATTTTTCATTTTTATATCAAAAGTATAAAACTTCTGTATTTTTACTATAATTCCTTGTTGATTTCTATAAAATGAAAAAGGCCCAATTTCTGGCGCTATCTCATCAAATACACTAGTAGCAATTATTCTTGGACTAAAATATAATCCAATTTCTTCAAATATATTTGTTATATCAAATATAGGTATTTCTTCTTCTACATCAGAAAATATAGAATCAATCCTTTTTTCTCTAATATTTGCTTTTATATATTTATATAAATCTTTGCCATATAAATCATTAATTAAATTAAGCAATAATTTACCTTCTGGCGTTTCCATAATTTTAATTTCGCCTACTATATTAGTACCTTCTATTCTTAGATTATCAGTAAAATGACTTACATTCTTTAAACTAATATTCATTGATTGGTGAGTAGGACAAAATTCTCCTAATAATTGTGTAGGCATTTCTGTTTGCTCCAATCTTTGGTTATAGCAATCAATTATAACTTTAGCTGCTTCATCATTATATATAACCATATTTACTGGTTCATTCAACTTCAGTAAATTAGCTTTCAGTTTCATCAAATATACTATCTATTCTGTTGCCTCTCATAGAGGCTATGTCACCAGATACATATAAAAAACAATCAGGAAATACACTTTTATCTAATTGTATTTTTGGTGGTATTAATTTATCACCTTCTATCTGAACAAAAGAACCATCTTCTAACTCATATTCTACTTTATTTGTCATATAGTTATATACTTTACCTACAATTTTACTCCTTTTAAGTTTTTCTTTAACTTTATCTGTAATTAATTTAATTTCATTAGCCAGTATAGTGTATTTATTTCTTTCTAATGCAACCGAATCTAAATCAAATGCTATCATATTATTTCTAACATCCATAGCATTTTTACATAATGTATAATAAAAATATATCTCTTGTATAAATTCCTCGCTTAAATTAATACCTTCTAAAGAAGAATTAAATTCATTACGATAACCATATGGAGTAATACTTTTTTTTATACCAGCCACATAACTTTTAGGCATTTTTAGGATTTTATTATAAAGATATTCTTGTTCTTGTGTCATTTATACTGATACTTCAAAATTTTCATAAAGTTTTATATTAAAAATAAAAAAGTTCGAGAACCTTGAACTTTCCTATCTAATCTTCAAATATACTATCAATTTTATTATCTCTTAAAACTGCCATTATTCTATTATAAACCTTTTTTGTATCATGTCTATTATATTTTTCTTTATCTTTTAAAATCATCTGAATAGCTTTTTCTGTATCAATTTTTTCTATCCATTCATCAATATAATTTTCCAATTTAATATCTAAATTAAAATTATTTTTTAAATCTTCAATTAAATTTAGATTTATTCCTAATTTATAACATGTTAAATTACCTTTATCTATTACAAATGCAATAGTTTTTGGACAAAAAGTTGCTTCTTCAAGAAGTTCTGTATGTATTATTTCCATTACTGTTTATTAAATTTTACAAAACCTTTAGCTAAACCTCTTTTGTAAACCTCACAAAAGTAATTTTTGGTATATTCATCATAATCACCATCAAATTTCTCAAAATGAGGTTTTTCTTCTGATTTAAAATTAAAAAAATTATCAATCATAGAATCATATCCTATTTTATGACAATAATCTCTCATTTCTAATGAGGAATAACTCATACATTTTATAATCATTAATCCCATGTTTTCTAACATTCCTCTAACTTCATCGGTAATTATACCAGTTTTTTGACACTCTACAATTTCTTTATACATATTATTTATATAAATAGAAATAAAAAAGTTTAAGAAAAGAGGAATAGGAGAAAATAATATATAAAATAAAAAAATGAAAATATGTATAAAATGTGGAATACAAAGAGACATTGAATTTTTTTATAAAGGAAATAATCAGTGTAAGGAATGTAAGTTAAAATACCAAAAAGAATATGATGCTAAAAAAATAATAGAGTATATTATAAATGGTTCAAAAAAATGCTTAGATTGTGAATTTGAAGGTGATATAAGTTTATTTTTAAAACATGAAAATAAATGCAAAAAATGTCATAGAAAAGTTTATTATAAAACAAAACATAAATATCAAGAAAGAAGGGAAAATTATAGATTAGAACATAAAGAAGAAAGAAAAAAATACTGGGATAACTATTACAGTAAGGAGGAAAATAAGAAAAAAGTTTTAGAAAAAAGCAGAATAAATTATTTAAAAAATAGAAAGGAAAAAATTTCAAAATATCAATTAAATAGAAAAGAAAAAATTGAATACCAAACAAATTATGTAAAACAACGCATTAAGCATGATACTCTTTTCAGATTAAAATATAATATAAAAGGAGCAATTCGCAAATCTTTTTTAAGTAAAGGATTTAAGAAATCGTCTAAAACAAAAGAAATATTAGGTTGTTCTTACGAAGAATTTAGAATATATTTAGAATCTAAATTTGCACCTTGGATGACATGGGAAAATAAAGGATTATATAACGGGGAATTAAGTTATGGTTGGGATATTGATCATATTATACCATTATCTTCGGCATCAACAGAAGAAGAGTTAATAAAATTAAACCATTACACCAATTTACAACCATTGTGTAGCTATATAAACAGATATATTAAAATGAATATAATAAATTGGAAAGTAGAAGGAAATTAATTTCCTTCTACTTTCTTTTTCATTTTATCTACTATATCAGCTGGTAGATTACCAAGACTTAAATCTATTAATTGCCTATTAAGATTTATGTTTTTGATTATATCTTCTGTGTGTGTTGAGTTAACCTTTCTTTTTTCCATAATCAAATCAGCAATATTTGCTATCAAATCGGCATCGGCTAATAATGGTTCTCCAAATTCAGTTATGTAACTTGACATTATTTTTTCTGCACCAGCAGAGCCTATACCACGCTTTTTACCACTTGTGCCATAAGTTACCCACACCGAGTCAATATTGTCTGAATCATCACCTGAAATCATTTTCACAAGTAGTGATTCTATTGGATTAATTTCCACTACTTCGTGTTTTTCAGTAAAAGATACTAAAAGATTTAAGAACGCTGTATTATTGGTTAAGCAGAAAATGTCATCATTATTTTGTTTCCTAAGTTTATTCATAAATACTGAATAATTTTTAGGCATAAATAATTTGGTTTTATTAAAAATTTCATTAGTCATTATATTAATATAATCATCATTAATATCATACCTCAATAATTGTTTAATATCATAATCATTAGACACTATTATATTACTAATACCTTCTTTATTTGACATTTCTGTTATATAGGCTATCCAGTCATCACCTTCAACGCCACCACTTTCTAATATTTTGAAACCTTTCTTTGAGATTTCTTCTTTAAATTCTGCGTAAGCTGTATAAACAAAATCCCAATCAATATCGGTGTCTCTTTTTCTATTACCTTTATATTTGTCATATATACCTTTACGCCAAGATTTTTCTTTTGAATCAGAAACTAAATAAACTTTATTAAATGGAAACCATTTTCTATAGTTCATAACATTCATTTCTAATGCTCTGGTTAAATTGCCGTATAACATATTAGACTTAGATAATGTAAAGACTGCTCGCATGAGGATATAGTTTAAATCAACTATTAAATTACATTTTACTTTCATATAGAATTATATAGAAAAATTTTTGTATGTTGTCAAAAAAATATATAATTAATGAAATATTTGAAATTATTTGAAACTTATATCAATGAGGGTATTACCTTCAACATCAAAGATTTTGGAAATGAAACTTCTATTGATGCAGATGGTAATGTTATAACATATCATAGACCTGATTTATATAATATATTAGATATTTGCTGGGCATTTAAAGGCGTAATATCTAGTAAAAAACTTATTACTAAATATGGTGAAGCGGAGTTTGAACCAGATGGTGGTGAAGCATTTAATAAAACTGGTAGAATTAATTTATATTTACATAGACAATTTTCGGATAAAGAAAGATTAGATAAAATTATTGAAACAGTAAAAGAATTTGCTAATAACCATAAACTTAAATTAGGTAAAATAACCGCTGAAACAAGTAATCCAGCTAGCCCAATTATAAAACATGTAGAAGGAGAGCCAATTGAGAATATAAGAGTTATTAGAATACCTATTATAGAAAATAATAATCAAGATGAAGAATTTCAACATGAATTACATGTGGGTAATGGTACTGCAAAAAGAATTTTAAGAAAGATGGGGTTTGAAATAGATGATGATGAATATGTTTTCTCAATACCAGCAAAAGAAATTATAAAAAGAGCAAATTGGGCAAAAGGAAATGAAGTTGATTTTGAAGATGATGAAATAACTAAAATATTTAAAAATAGCAAAGTAAATTTTTATAGTGGCGCTTCAAACGAAGCTGATAATGAATTTATAGATACATTAGTAACTATGGCAGAATATGCGATTAAGAACGGTTATGATACAATTGTTGGATCATAAAATATAAATAATAAATATAATATATACATTATGAATAAAAAAGTAAAACCAAATAAAACTAATGCCACTAAAATGGGTGGCGAAGAATTTTTATCAGATATGCCTAAGAAATCTGCTGTTAAAAAATCTAAAGTAACTAGCAAAACAGTTGATGGTGAAAAGTTTCTTTCTACTAAAGAAAAGAAAATAAAATCTTTTGAATCATTTATAAATGAGAATTATAAAGATAAATTAAAAGAATTGGATAATAAACTAGAAAATTTATTAGATACTGAACCTTCTAATAAAGAAGAAGAAAAAGAAATGAATGAATTACTTGATGAAATTCAGGATGAAATCAATGATATAAAATTTGACAGAGCTGAAAAAGAAAAGGAATAATATGAAATATTTAAAATTATTTGAAGATTACCAAAACACTAGAGAAGATACTTTTCATTATATGTTTCTTAGTAGGCTACAATCTGATTGTGAGTATTTTTTAGGATACGGCAATGGTTCAGAAAGTGTACTTCCTTCTAAGAATATTGAAACCCACATTTCATTAATGAAAGAAATATGGGAAAAATTACCAGTAAAACCTGAATGGCTTTCCTATGAAGAAATTGAGGATTATGAAAAAAGAATGTTGGATTTAAGAGAAAATCCAAAACCATTTTATTCAAATCCAGATTCTATTATACCTGAATAAAAAAAGCCGCTTTAAAGCGGCTTTTTTTATTGTAGTTTAAGTAATTCATTTTTTCTTAATTCTGAATCTTTACCAAACCATATATTTAAACTTTCTTTTGAGCAATCATCATTTAATATAGATATTAACCTTGGCTTCAATATAATATCTTCATACTCATCATTTGATAAAGCAGCTAATCCTTTCTTATATTTTATAATCCACTCTTTAGTATTAACTGTTATTAACCAATTATTGTATTCATCTTGTGTATAAAAATTAATTTTCTTCTTAGTTTTTATATTTTGACTTACTACTATTGGTGTTTCCACTCTATAAACCATGGTATTACTAAATAATTCGGGCCAATATTTATATAAAAAGTTAATTAATAAAGCTGCAATAGAAGAACCATCTGTATCAGCATCGGTATAAATTAATATTTTGCCATATCTCAATTTTTCTGGGTCTGCTTCTTCGCCTAATCTTAATCCCATTGCTGACATAAAATTTAATACTTCTTTATTTTCAATTAACTTAGCATTAGTCATATCTGTGGCATTTACAAATTTACCTCTTAAACAAAAAGCACCTTGTGTTTTATCATCTCTATAATCTCTAAATGGTGAAGATGCAGAATCTCCCTCAAATAAAGCTAAAGAACATTTTGTTCTATCTTTACCATCGCCTTTAGCATCTATTAATTTAGCTACTTTTAATTTGCTAAGGTTTTTATTAACATCTCTGGCTAATTTATTAGCTTCTGCATTTTGTTTTTGGTCATACCAATCTAATATAGATTCAACAATAGATGATTTAAAAATCTTTTTAATATAGGCATCTGTATATTTAAACTCTTTGGTAATTTCAGAAGTTATTTTAGTAGTTAGGGTTTCTTTAGTTTGTGTTTCAAAAGTTGGATTAGCAACTTTGCAACATACAAATATCATAAATTTAGACTTTATTTCTGGAAGAGTTAAGTTGCATCCTTTTATCTTTTTATATAAATAAGTCTTAATTTCACCTGCTATTAAATTAGTAATATAATTAACATGTGTGCCACCATTATTAGTTGCTATACCATTGACTAATGATACTTGTGTATTTTTACCATTAGTAACTGCTATTTCCCAATTTTCTGATATTTTAGCATAGAAAACTTCTTCTATACCAAATAAATTAACATAATCATCAAATTTTCTAACATTTAATTTTTCATCATTAAACCAAACTTCAACTTTAGGATTATATGCTGCAATATCGGCTGCTCTTTTATGTAAGATACTTATGATATTATCGTCATTTTCCGTCATATCAAATTTCTCAAAGTCTGGAAAATATGTAATTCTAGTGAATTGTCTTTTAGCATTTGATATATTTGGTTTATCTAAAAGTAATAAATTGTCGTAAAATTCTTGATGATACTTTTTCTTACCATCACATGTTTCAACCACAAATTTTTTAGAAAATATGGCACATAATTTAGCACCATAACCATTTCTACCACCAACAAATCTTTCTTCTGAGTCATTATAGTTTTCAGATGTTAAAAGGTGTCCAAATATCAATTCTGGAATATAAACCTTTTCTGTTTCGTGTAATGTAACAGGAATGCCTGGTCCATCATTCTCAACAGAGATTGAATTAGCATCAACTTTTATTTGTATTGTAGTAACTTTGCCTGTTCTTATGGCATGATCCGATGCGTTTGTTAAAATTTCATCGAATATTTTAATATATCCTGGATTATAGATACCAGATTTTAATTCAATTTTATTTGTTTCTTTATTAAAAGCCCAGTATTCTCTTTCTTCATTATGAATTGAGCCTATATAAGTATCTGGGCGAAGTAAAATTTGTTCCCTATGTGTTAATTTAACGTATTTTGATTCTATTGCCATTTTTGCCTTAATTTTATGTTTATTGCTATTAAATAAACTATTCTGATATTGTAAAAACACAGAATAGTTTATATATTTATATTCTAAAAATGACAAATAGTTGATTTTAAACGAAAAAGTTTATATAATTTAATATATATTATATGTTAGAATTAGATTGGTATATTAAACCTTGTATTGACTTTGAGTATCAGAATTATATTCTGTTAGATTATTTATCTAAAATAGATTTATCTTTTGCTATTCGCCAACTTTCGCCATACTTATTACATACGGAAAAATTAATTGGCGAATTAGAAGTTTTTCGTATGAATGTTAAATTATTTGAAAAAGAACTTAAAAGAGATATAATAGGATTTTCTTTTAAAAGTGGTATAATTTATTCTGAAATAAAAACTCCTGATAAACTAAAAGAGGTTATAGAAATTGTTGAATTTTCTAAACCTCTTTTAGATGGTAAATTAAAATTAGGATATAAATTATTTGATAAATATCCTCAATTACTTTATTAATCTTTTTTAGCAGTGCTTCTTTTTGGTAAATGTTTGACCCAATCTAATTTATCATTTTTAACTAACCAATCATATACTTCTTGATGCCAACTTCTCATAGTTTCAATACTTTTAGACCTATCAATAACTTTTTTAACCTCTTCTTCAGTAGGTTCAGGTTTTGGCTTTCTTGTAAAATCTTGTGTATATCTACCACTTTCTACTCCAGTATCTATTGGAAATTCCTTTTTAGCTTGTTTTATGGCATGTTGCTTTGCGGAAGATTCATAATCTTCAAATAATCTTAAGTATCTCATATTAATTTTTTATTTTACATTTCAAACGGCATTATATAATCGTTCATATGCGAACAATATCTATGAAATAATGCTGGATTTTCTATTAATTGGTAATATGCTTCTGTTTCATGTATCGCAAAATCAGCCAATTTATCGTATTTAGCTGCTTTTTCTCGCATATCTGCATCCGTAATAGGCGGATCCATATGTGTAGTTAATTTATCTAATATACCTGGTTGAGTTTTATTTAATCTAACAAGTGCAGCATAAGCATTTGGTGCTTGTTCTCTGAATTTCTTACGAATAAAATAATTTTTTGCTATATTTCTAATTTTTTCTTCATCCCAATTTTCTAATTTTCTATCCATATGAGCAGTTAATTTACTAAATAATTGTGGATGTTTTAAAAGATAGCCATAAGCACCTGGAGAATTTTCTTTAAAATCTATCATATTATTCCATCTTTTTGCTTCCGCTTCAATATCAATATCATTCCATTTTTTTCTCATATGAGAAGTTATTTGATTAAGAAAATCTTTACCAAATCTCTTATAAGCTGCTGTATAAGCACCACTATTATTTCTAAGAAATTCAGTTTTAGTCCTATACTTTTTAGCTATTTCTTCTAATTTTTCTTTGGTATATGGTAGTTCTCTTAACTTATCCATATGAGCAGTTATTCTATCATAAAATCCTTTATTATGTTTATCATATTCCTTAGCCGCATGATATGCACTTCCTTCTTTTTTTTGGAATTCAAATTTACTTTTATATCTTTTAGCGGCTTCTTCCATTTCTTTTTCAGTATAATTTTTATGTTTTACCCTAGTAAGATGTGAAGTTACTCTATTAAAAAAATTTTTACCTCTATTTCTAGTTGCATCATAAGCTCTTTGATTTCCATTTATAAATTCTACAATAGTTTTATATTGGTTTGCAATATTTTCCAACTCCTCATCTGTAAAGTTTTTAGGTTTTATCATATGAGAAGTTATTTGATTATGAAAATCTTCTCCTCTCCTAATAGAAGCAATATATTTGCGGTAATCATTTTCGATGAAATCAACTTTAGTTTTATATTTCTTTGCTGCATCTTCCAATTCTTCCAACGTATATTTTTTGTGTTCAAATAATTTAAAATCTATTAAATACTTCATATAACTATATATTTATAATATAAAACAAAATAACTCTTTCATTCTATAATATTTATGAATACTACAATAACAGACTTTTTAAGTAACCAGTATAAAGAATACTCGATATATACAATAGAAAATCGTGCTATTCCATCCGTTATAGATGGATTTAAGCCGAGTCATAGAAAAATAATTTTTGTGGCTAATAATGTTTGGAAAACAGGCAACGAAAAAACATTGAAAGTTTTTCAACTTTCTGGAGCTGTTGCCAATCAAGCATACTACCACCATGGTGATTGCCTTGATCCACAAACTGAAATACTATTGTCAAATGGTTCATATATAAAAATAATAGATTGGTATGAAAATTATAAAGATATACAATTGGAAGTAGTTTCTTATGATGAAAAAACAAAACAATTTGTTATAGGAAACGGACATTCACCAAGAATAGGACAATCAACTATGATTGAATATGAAATTGAGATGGAAAATGGAGAAATTTTCAAATGTACTAATAATCATCCTTTCTTAACAAAAAGAGGATGGATAAAAGCCGAAAATCTAACTGAAGAGGATAATATTTTAGATTTTAATACCCATGGTAAAAATAGGTAAATTATATATTTTAATATATAAAATAAAAGATTAAATGAAAAAATGTTTAAGATGTGAGGTTGAATATGAAATTAATATGATTAACAAAAAATTTCAGGACAAAAATCCCGAAATTTATAATCTATGTTCTTACTGTCGTAAATATAAAAAATGTTTGAATTGTAATAATGAGTTTAACCACAAACAAAATCAAACCTGTTCTAAAAAATGTGCTAAAGATTTGAAGGAAAAATCTTGGTTAATTTCATGTGGTTCTACTCATAATTTTTCAAAAAATTCTTTTTCCAGAAAAAAATGGGAAGATAAATTATTAAAAGAGGAAGGAATTACAAATGTTTTTCAAAGAGAAGAGGTTAAAGAAAAATCAAAAATAACCTGCAAAGAAAAATATGGTTTTGAGTATCCATCAAGACATCCTTTATATAAAGAACTTAAAAAACTTCAACTAGAAAAAAGAATGATAGATTTTCCAAATTTTTATAAAGAAAAATGGCATGAAATACATATTCAGTTTATAAATAATTTAGGATATGATCCAAGATTACATCTATTTGGTAAAGCATCTAAAGAATCTTTAAATGTATTTGATGAAATATTTAAATTTTGTTTAATCAATGGTATAAAAGAAGAAGATATTTATATTGGTATACAAAATAAAATGGAATATTTTTTGAGAGAGGATAAAAATATTTATTTTTATGATTTTACCATTAAAAGTAAAAAGATAATAATTGAATTTCACGGAATAGCATTTCATGCTAAGAACGAAACCCAAATATGGAAAAATCCATTTACAAATGAAACTGCGGAAGAAAATATTAAGAAAAGAAAATTAAAAAATAGTCTTGCTAAAAAAAAATGGATTTAAATTACTCGAAATATGGAGTGATAATTTAGTAAATAATAATATTGATATTTGTAAAAAATTTATAATAAAAAATATATGAAAATAAAAAGCATTAAAAAAAATATTTTAGAAAAAGAAAAA
>Ga0316224_1000430_pt1 | contig 60368 bp, 56 predicted proteins | sample TBH18013metaG_FD_206254 | JGI IMG/M metagenome (GOLD analysis project Ga0316224, IMG submission 206254) | Freshwater microbial communities from Trout Bog Lake, Wisconsin, USA - TBH18013 | ecosystem: Environmental > Aquatic > Freshwater > Lake > Hypolimnion/Profundal zone | place: USA: Wisconsin... | reverse complement strand
AATATCGTCGGCAAGCATTGGGGGGAGGCTCCTGGGATCGTGGTTTGGCGACTAAATCTTAGCCGCTTTTCCCCAGTGCCCCCATCTTTGAGGTAGACCCTTTGATTTCTCAGAATTTTTTGCTTGGAATGACGGCGAATCGTTGATGAGTTCCCTTGACAGCGTTGCGGCTGTTGGATTAAAGCTCACGCGATACTGAACGAGTAGGTATCGACGGCTGGGCGCGCGGAAGCTTCGGACGTGTTTTTACTAAGGTCTTTTGAAGGGAAGAATTCGATGGAACCGTGGCAGATTGAATATGCCCCAATTCTGATATTCTTCGCCATTGCGGTCGGCGTGGCCGTGGCGGCCATGGGCGGATCCTGGCTGGTCGGCAAACAAAAGCCCGATTCCGAAAAGGGATCGCCTTATGAGTGCGGTTTCGATCAGTTCGGCGATGCGCGCTCCAAGTTCGATGTCCGGTTCTATCTCGTCTCGATACTATTCATCATATTCGATCTGGAAGTTGCGTTTTTATTCCCATGGGCGGTATCGCTGGGGAAAATCGGAATTTTCGGTTTCTGGTCGATGGTCGTCTTTTTGGCCGTTCTTACGATTGGATTTGTTTACGAATGGCGTAAGGGAGCTTTGGAATGGGAGTAAACACACCTGAATTGGAAGTGGCGACCAATGCGGTCGCCCTGCCTCCCGGACCACAACAGGATCAGTTCTTGAAGCTCGTAGCGGATGAGATCGAAGACAAAGGGTTCGTGCTGGCCTCGGTGGACAAACTGGTCAATTGGGCGCGAACCGGCAGCTTGTGGCCGATGACCTTCGGTCTGGCGTGTTGCGCCGTCGAGATGATGCACAGCGCGTGTTCTCGTTATGATTTTGACCGTTTCGGCATCGTGTTTCGTCCCAGCCCCCGCCAGTCCGACGTGATGATCGTCGCCGGGACTCTTACCAATAAAATGGCCCCCGCTTTGCGCCGCGTATACGACCAAATGGCCGAACCGCGCTGGGTTATTTCCATGGGGTCGTGCGCCAACGGCGGCGGATATTATCACTATTCCTACTCCGTGGTTCGCGGCTGCGATCGCGTGGTTCCCGTGGATGTGTACGTGCCCGGATGCCCTCCCACAGCCGAGGCGCTCCTTTACGGGTTCTTGCAACTGCAAAAAAAGATCAAACGGACTGGCAGCATCCTCCGCTAGTTTTCAAAAGGGTAGGCCTAAAGCATGACGACAGCGTTGAAAGATTTGGGCGAGGCCATCGCATCCGCTTTGCCCGGCGATGTGACCGGCTACGAGGTCAATCGGTGCGGCGAACTTAGCGTGACCGTCCGCGCTTCTTCCATTCAAAAAGTTCTGACATATCTGCGCGACAGCAGCCTATGTCAGTTCAAACAGTTGATCGACGTCTGCGGTGTCGATTGGCCCGCCCGCGAGGCGCGGTTCGACGTGGTCTATCACTTGTTGTCCCTGAAGCTTAATCAGCGGGTGCGGGTCAAGGTCGCGGTCGAAGACGGCGGTTCGGTTCCCACCGTGACCAATGTGTTCAGTTCGGCCGGCTGGTTCGAGCGCGAAGTGTGGGATATGTTCGGCGTGTCGTTTAACGGGCATCCCGATCTGCGCCGGATATTGACCGATTACGGTTTCGAAGGACATCCGTTGCGCAAGGACTTCCCGCTGACCGGATATGTGGAAATCCGCTATGACGACGCCAAGAAGCGGTGCGTTTACGAACCGGTGTCGCTGACGCAGGACTTCCGCACTTTCGATTTCCTGTCACCGTGGGAAGGCGAAGGTCTTCTCCCCGGCGACGAAAAGGCTCAAGGGAACGGGTGACGAACATGGCCCAGGCAGAAATTCAAAGTTACAACATCAATTTCGGGCCGCAGCATCCAGCCGCCCACGGCGTGTTGCGTCTGATACTTGAAATGTCCGGCGAGGTCGTGGAACGCGCCGACCCCCATATCGGTCTGCTGCATCGCGGCACCGAGAAACTGATCGAACACAAGACCTATGCGCAGTCAGTTCCGTACTTCGATCGCCTGGACTATGTGGGCACGATGAACCAAGAGCACGCTTTCGTGCTGGCCGCCGAAAAGCTCCTGGGCATCGAGGTTCCCTTGCGGGCCAAGTACATCCGCACGCTTTATTGCGAGATCGGCCGCATCCTTAATCACATTCTGAACGTGACCGCGTTCATCCTCGACGTGGGCGGCATGACGCCCTTGCTGTGGGGGTTCGAGGAACGCGAAAAGCTGATGGGGTTCTACGAGCGGGCCTGCGGCGCGCGCCTTCATGCCAACTATTTCCGCGTTGGCGGGGTGGCGTGGGATCTGCCCTCCGGTTTGCTGGAAGACATTTCCGCCTGGATCGAACAGTATCCAAAATTCCTTCACGATATGGAAGTGGTCGCCACCGGCAACCGCATCTTCAAGCAGCGCACCGTCGAGATCGGAACGGTTACCGCGGATCAGGCGCTGGACTGGGGATTTACCGGTCCCAATTTGCGTGCGTCGGGCATCGCCTGGGATCTGCGCAAGTCGCAGCCCTACGAAGTGTACGATCAGGTGGATTTCGACATTCCGGTGGGTAAGATCGGCGATTGCTACGACCGCTACTTGGTTCGCGTGCTGGAAATGTACGAGAGCTTGAAAATCATGAAGCAGTGCATCGAAAAGATGCCGTCCGGTCCGGTGCGGGTTGAAAATCACAAGGTAACGCCGCCGCCCCGAGCCGAGATGAAGAAGTCCATGGAGGCCTTGATCCATCACTTCAAGCTGTTCACCGAGGGCTTCCACGTTCCGGCCGGCGAGGTCTATGCCGCCGTCGAGGCTCCCAAGGGAGAGTTCGGGGTCTATATGATCGCCGACGGCACCAACAAACCCTACCGCTGCAAGATCAGGCCGCCCGGGTACGTCCATCTGCAAGCCCTGGATATGATGTCCAAGGGGCACATGATGGCCGACGTTGTTGCCAATATTGGTTCCATTGACATCGTTTTCGGCGAGATTGACCGATGAGCACGCAAGAACAACCCACTAGCTTCGCCTTTAAGCCCGAAGGGCTGGAACGGGCCAAGGCCATAATCGCCCGCTATCCCCAGGGGCATCAACAAAGCGCGGTGATGCCGCTGCTCGATTTGGCCCAACGTCAAGAAGGCTGGGTCAGCAATGCGGCCATCGAGACGATCGCCGACATGCTGGAAATGGCTCCGATCCGGGTTCAGGAAGTCGCCACTTTCTACACCATGTACAATCTCAAGCCCGTGGGGCGGCATCATGTGCAGGTTTGCACCAACATCTGCTGTCAACTGAAGGGCTCGGATGAAATCGCCGCGGCGCTCAAGTCGTCTTTGTCGGTGGATTTCGGCGAAACCACGCCCGACGGACAGTTCACCCTGTCCGAGGTCGAATGCCTGGGGGCGTGTTGCAACGCGCCGATGATGCAGATCGCCGACGATTACTACGAAGATCTGACGCCCGACAGTGCGCGCGCCATCATTCAAACGCTTAAGCAGGGGCAGACGCCCAAGCCCGGCCCGCAGAACGGCCGGATCAATTCTGCTCCCGAAGGTGGCCCGACCACTTTGACAACACTGTCATTTAGCCCGGAGAAAGCGTGATGTTGCGCGACGAAGATCGGATTTTCACCAATCTCTACGGCATTCACGATTGGCGCCTGTCCGGCGCTAGATCGCGCGGCGATTGGGACGGAACCAAGGCCATTCTGGAACGCGGGCGCGACGCCATCATCGAAGAGGTGAAGACTTCGGGCTTGCGCGGACGTGGCGGCGCCGGTTTCGCGACCGGATTGAAATGGTCGTTCATGCCCAAGGTCGAAGGCCCGCGTCCCCATTATTTGGTGATCAACGCCGATGAAGGCGAGCCGGGAACCTGCAAGGACCGGGAAATCATGCGCTTCGATCCCCATAAATTGGTGGAAGGTGCGCTGATCGCCGGTTTCGCCATCGGTGCGCACGCATCCTATATCTACATTCGCGGCGAATTCGTTCGCGAAGCCGAGAATTTGCAGGCAGCTATCGACGAGGCTTACGCGGCCGGTTTGCTGGGCAAGAATGCGTGCGGGTCGGGGTGGGACTTCGATCTTTACGTCCATCGCGGCGGCGGCGCCTATATTTGCGGCGAGGAATCGGCGCTGATCGAAAGCCTTGAAGGCAAGAAGGGGCAGCCCCGCCTGAAGCCGCCTTTTCCCGCCGGTGTCGGACTCTACGGATGTCCCACCACCGTCAACAACGTCGAATCCATCGCCGTGGTTCCGACAATCATGCGGCGCGGTTCCGGCTGGTTCGCCGGTTTGGGCCGCCCCAAGAACAGCGGCACCAAGTTATTCTGCATTTCCGGTCATGTGAACAAGCCGTGCAACGTGGAAGAGGAAATGGGCATTCCTTTGAAGGAATTGCTGGAAAAGCACGCTGGCGGGGTGCGCGGCGGCTGGGACAATCTGATGGGGGTCATCCCCGGCGGGTGCTCGGTGCCGGTGCTGACCAAGGAAATATGCGATACCGTGTTGATGGATTTCGATTCGTTGCGCGACGTGCGCTCGGGATTGGGAACCGCGGCGGTGATCGTCATGGACAAATCCACCGACATCGTTCGGGCCATTGCTCGCTTGTCGCATTTTTACATGCACGAATCCTGCGGACAATGTACGCCCTGCCGCGAAGGCACGGGATGGATGTCGCGGATGATGAACCGCATGGTTACCGGCGACGCCACGCTTGAGGAAATCGACGTGCTCGAACAGGTGACACGACAGGTTGAAGGCCATACCATATGCGCCTTGGGCGATGCCGCTGCTTGGCCCATACAGGGTTTGATCCGGTCGTTCCGCCCAGAAATCGAGCGCCGCATCAAGGCGCGGCAATCCACAAAAACTCAGGCCGCTTGAGAGGGATAGAGGACATGCCCAAACTCACCATTGACGGTCGGGAAATCGAAGTCGAAGCCGGGACCACCATTATCCAGGCCGCCGAGTTGCTCGGTATCGAGATTCCCCGCTTCTGTTATCACGAGCGACTGACCATCGCGGGCAATTGCCGCATGTGTCTGGTCGAAGTGGAAAAGATGCCGAAGCCGGTGGCGTCGTGCGCCATGCCAATCAACGAGGGCATGGTGGTCAAGACCAACACTCCGGCGATCAAGGCCGCCCGCCAGGGCGTTATGGAATTCCTGCTGCTCAATCACCCGCTTGATTGCCCCATATGCGATCAGGGCGGCGAATGCGACTTGCAGGATCAGGCCATGGCCTACGGCAAGGATCACGGACGTTGCCACGAAGAAAAGCGCGCCGTGCACAAGAAGAATTTCGGTCCGCTGATCGAAACGGTGATGACCCGCTGCATTCAATGCACGCGGTGCGTCCGCTTCATCAATGAAATTGCCGGGGTCAACACCTTGGGCGCGGTAGGCCGCGGCGAGCACATGGAAATCGCCACCTATCTTGATCAGGCGCTTAATTCCGAACTGTCCGGCAATCTGGTCGACCTGTGTCCGGTTGGGGCGCTGACCAACAAGCCTGCTTCCTACACCTACCGGTCATGGGAATTGAAGAGCACTGAATCCATCGACACCATGGACGCACTTGGTTCGGCCATACGCATCGACACGCGCGGCAATCAGGTGATCCGCATCCTGCCGCGCATCAACGACGACGTTAACGAGGAATGGTTGTCCGACCGCTCGCGCTTCGCCTGCGACGGATTGACGGTGCAGCGTTTGGACAAACCCTATGTGCGTAGTGGCGGCAAGCTGGTCGCGGCCTCTTGGCCCGATGCACTGTCGGCTGTGGCCGCCAAGATTAAAAGCTCCATCGGCGGACGGATCGCCTTTATCGCCGGCGATCAGACCGATGCTGAAACCTTGGTTGCGGCCAAGGATCTGGCCGCCGCGCTGGGCACCGCCAATATCGATTGCCGTCAGGATGGCGCCAAGCTGGAAGCGGGTGTCCGTTCCTCCTATCTGTTCAATTCCTCCATTGCCGGGATCGAGAATGCCGACGTGCTGCTGATCGTCGGTTCCAATCCCCGCATCGAGGCGGCCGTTTTGAACGCCCGTATCCGCAAGCGGTGGCTGACCGGAAATCTGAAAGTGGCCGTGGTCGGGCCCAAGGCCGATCTGACCTTCAAGCACGAGTGGCTTGGGGACAATCCGGCGATCCTGGCCGAAATCGCGGCGGGAACGCATCCTTTCGCCGCTACGTTGAAAGCCGGTCAGGCTCCGGCGTTGATCCTGGGGCAGGGAGCGTTGATCCGCGACGACGGCGCCGCCATATTGTCTCTGGCGCGCAAGATCGCCGATACAACCGGCATGATCAAGGACGGCTGGAACGGTTTCAACGTGCTGCACACAGCGGCCGGCCGCGTCGGCGGCCTGGATCTTGGCTTTGTTCCGGGATCGGGCGGTAAGGACGTGGCGGGCATCGTTGCTGCTGCGGGCAAGGGCGAACTGGATGTTCTGTTCCTGCTGGGCGCCGATGAGATCGATATCTCGGCATTGGGGTCGACATTCGTTGTTTATATCGGCAGTCACGGCGATTACGGCGCACACCGCGCCGACGTAGTATTGCCCGGTGCCGCCTATACCGAAAAGAACGCGACTTTCGTCAATACCGAGGGACGGGTTCAACGGACCCATTTGGCTGCGTTCCCGCCCGGCGGCGCCCGCGAGGACTGGAAGGCGATCGCAGGCGTGGCCGAAGCGGCGGGCAAGGCTTTGTCCTACGCCACGTTGTCGCAAGTGCGCGAACGATTGGCGGCGGTCAACCCTGTGTTCGCGCAAGTGGACGAGCTTGCGCCCGCCGTATGGGGGGCGTTCGGTCAGGAAGGACCGGTAACCGCGCAGCCTTTGACCTCCAACCTCAAGTCATTTTACGCCGTCGATCCCATAAGCCGGTCGTCGAAGACCATGGCCCAGTGCACGGCGGCGTTCAGTGAGCATCAATGCCAGCGAAAGACAGGAACTCATGGTTGAGCTTCTAAACGGACTCTTGCCCCCCTTGCTTTGGCGCGTTCTGGTGATCGTGCTGGAGGTGTTGTTGATCGTGTTGCCCATGCTGGGCGCGGTGGCATATTTGACCTACGCCGAGCGCAAGGTGATCGGCGCCATGCAGTTGCGCAAAGGACCCAACGTGGTCGGCCCCTTTGGTTTGTTGCAGCCTCTGGCCGATGGCCTGAAACTGTTTACCAAGGAAATGATCGTTCCCACTCAGGCCAACCGCACCGTGTTCCTGTTAGCTCCGGTCATGACCTTCGGGTTGGCTCTGGCGGCTTGGGCGGTTGTTCCTTTCGACGAAGGTTGGGTGGTCTCCGATATCAATGTCGGCATTCTGTATCTGTTCGCCATTTCCTCGCTGGGTGTATACGGAATCATCATGTCGGGTTGGGCGTCCAATTCCCGCTACGCTTTCCTGGGCGGTTTACGGTCCGCGGCGCAAATGGTGTCCTACGAGGTTTCGATCGGGTTTGTCCTGGTATCGGTGCTGCTGATGGTCGGATCGCTCAACATCTCCAAGGTGGTGGAAGCCCAAAAGGAATGGGGTTGGTTCATTGTATGGCAGTTCCCCATGTTCGTGGTGTTCCTGGTGTCGGCGCTGGCCGAGACCAACCGCGTTCCTTTCGACCTTCCGGAAGCGGAAGCCGAGTTGGTGGCGGGGTACAACGTCGAATATTCGGGCATGGCTTTCGGCATGTTTTTCTTGGGCGAATACGCCAATATGATCCTGATGAGCGGCATGACGTCGATCCTGTTCCTGGGAGGCTGGCTGCCCCCGTTAAGTATCGCGCCCTTCACCTGGGTGCCCGGGATCATTTGGTTCGTGCTTAAAATCTGCGCCGTTCTGTTCTTCTTTCTGTGGGCGCGCGCGACCTTTCCCCGCTATCGCTACGATCAACTGATGCGCCTTGGGTGGAAAATCTTCCTGCCGTTCACCTTGGGGTGGCTGGTGCTGGTGGCTGGCGTTCTTGAACTTACGGGCACATTGCCCAACATGGGAGGCTGAGAAAATGTCCTTTCTCGACCGGACTGCCCGCTCGTTTCTGTTGATTGAACTTGTCCAAGGCTTGGCGAAGACGCTTACCTACATGTTCAAGCCTGCGGTGACCATAAATTACCCTCACGAAAAGGGGCCGTTGTCGCCGCGTTTCCGGGGCGAACACGCGCTTCGCCGCTATCCCAACGGCGAGGAGCGTTGCATATCTTGCAAACTGTGCGAAGCAATCTGCCCGGCCCAGGCGATCACCATTGAAGGTGAGCCCCGCGCCGATGGGTCGCGCCGTACCAGCCGCTACGATATCGACATGACCAAATGCATCTATTGCGGTTTCTGCCAGGAAGCATGCCCGGTGGATGCCATTGTCGAGGGACCAAATTTCGAGTTTGCCACGGAAACCCGAGCAGAGCTGATGTACAACAAGGAAAAGCTGCTGGCCAACGGGGATCGGTGGGAAACGGAACTCGCCTTGCGCCTTACCGCTGACGCGCCTTACCGGTGATGGGGGAACCATGATTACCGCCTTAATCTTTTATATGTTCGCTACGATCCTGGCGGGGGCTGGGGTGATGGTGATCTCGTCGCGCAATCCGGTCCACTCGGTGTTGTTTATGATCGTGTGCTTCTTCAACGCAGCCGGTTTGTTCCTGCTGCTGGGAGCCGAGTTCCTGGCCATGTCGCTGGTGATCGTCTATGTGGGGGCGGTGGCCGTACTGTTCCTGTTCGTGGTGATGATGCTGGACATCAACACCTCCGAACTGAAGGACGGTTTCCTGCAATACCTTCCGGTCGGCGCGGTTGTCGGCTTGTTGCTTCTGGTCGAGTTGGTCGTGCTGTTCGGCAGCTGGGGATTCTCCGCCGACGTTGGAACGCACATCCAGGCGGCGACGCCGTCGGCCGAACAAGTCACCAACACTCAGGCGCTGGGTATGCTGATCTACACCAAATACGCGCTGCTGTTCCAAGTGTCGGGTCTGATTTTGCTGGTCGCCATGGTGGGAGCCATTCTGCTTACCCTGCGCAAGCGTCCGGGCGTCCGACATCAAAAGGTCGCCGATCAGTGCGCACGCGGCACCGATACGGTTCAATTGCAGAAAGTTCAGACGGGGAGGGGCATCTGATGTTCGAAATCGGTCTGGCCCACTACCTGACGGTAGCCGCCGTTCTGTTCACTCTGGGCGTGTTCGGCATTTTTATAAACCGCAAGAACGTCATCATCATCATGATGGCCATCGAGCTGATGCTGCTTGCGGTCAACATCAATATGGTCGCGTTCTCGTCGTTCTTGCACGACATGGTCGGCCAAGTCTTCACCATGTTCATATTGACCGTCGCCGCCGCCGAGGCGGCCATCGGTCTGGCCATTGTGGTCGTCTTCTTCCGCAACCGCGGTTCGATCGCGGTTGAGGATATCAGCGAGCTAAGGGGGTAATCGCGGCCATGTACATCGCAGTCGTATTCCTGCCTCTGTTGGGCTCAATCATCGCCGGTTTGTTCGGGCGGGTAATCGGTGATCGCGCCTCGCAATTGGTGACCTGCACGGGGTTGGGGCTGTCCGCCTTGTGCGCGGCCTTGATATTCCAACCGGTTGCCTTGGAGGGTCATGCCATAACGGTTCCGTTGATGACCTGGATTAAATCGGGCGGCATGGACGTGGCGTGGTCGTTGCGCTTCGATACCTTGACCGCGGTCATGCTGATCGTGGTGACGTGGGTGTCGTTCATGGTCCACGTCTACTCCATCGGTTATATGCACCACGATCATTCAATCCCCCGGTTCATGAGCTACCTGTCCTTGTTCACCTTCGCCATGCTGATGCTGGTGACGGCGGACAATCTGGTGCAATTGTTCTTCGGTTGGGAAGGCGTGGGCGTGGCCTCGTACCTGCTGATCGGATTCTGGTATCACAAGCCGTCGGCATGCGCCGCCGCCATCAAGGCGTTCGTCGTCAACCGCGTCGGCGATTTCGGGTTCGCCTTGGGCATTTTCGGTGCGTTCTTTCTATTCGGCACCGTCGGCTTCGACGACATTTTCGCGGCCGCGCCTGGGAAAGCGCACACCATCGTGCACTTCTTCGGACGTGATTGGAACGCCATAACCATCGTGTCGTTGCTGTTGTTCGTCGGCGCCATGGGCAAATCGGCGCAATTGGGGCTGCATACGTGGCTGCCCGACGCCATGGAAGGCCCAACCCCGGTTTCCGCCTTGATCCATGCCGCCACCATGGTGACGGCGGGTGTGTTCATGGTATCGCGGATGAGCCCGCTGTTCGAACACTCGTCGACCGCTCTAGCAGTTGTCACGATCGTAGGCGCGGCGACGGCCTTTTTTGCCGCCACCATCGGCTGCGTGCAGAACGACATCAAGCGGGTGATCGCCTATTCAACCTGCTCCCAATTGGGCTACATGTTTTTCGCCATCGGCGTTTCGGCTTACCCGGCGGCGATTTTCCACTTGTTCACCCATGCCTTCTTCAAGGCCTTGCTGTTTCTTGGCGCCGGTTCGGTCATTCACGCCATGTCGGACGAGCAGGACATCCGCAAGATGGGCGGCATCGCCAAGCATGTTAAGGTTACCTGCGCCCTGATGTGGATCGGTTCGCTGGCGCTTGCGGGTATCCCGCCGTTCGCCGGACACTATTCCAAAGACGCCATTCTTTCGGCAGCCTGGGCATCGGGCAGCGACACCGGACATATCGCGTTTTACCTGGGTATGGCAGCGGCGTTCATGACCGCGTTCTATTCCTGGCGTCTGCTGATTTTAGTGTTTCACGGCAAACCCCGCGCCGACGACCATGTCATGGGGCATGTCCATGAATCGCCGTTGGTGATGATCGTACCGCTGCTGATCCTGGCTGTTGGCGCCGTGCTGTCCGGCGCGGTGGGACACGATTTGTTCGTGGGCGAGGAAAGCCATGAATTCTGGCGCGAATCCATCGCCATACTGGGCAGTCATCCCGCCTTGGCCAGCATCGAGCATGTGCCCGATTGGGTCGAGCACGGGCCGCTGGTCGTGGCGGTGTCGGGCATCGTCCTGGCGTACCTGCTGTATGTGGTGTTTCCGTCGGTTCCCGCCTTGCTGGCGTCCAGTTTCAACGGACTTTACTTGTTCGTGCTGAACAAGTGGTATTTCGACGAGTTGTACGACATGGTGTTCGTCCGTCCGGCCTTCAAGATCGGTCGCGCCTTCTGGCAGGGCGGCGACGGCGCCTTGATCGACGGGATCGGTCCCGACGGGGTGGCTGCGGCTTCCAGGACGATCGGCAAACGTGTTGCCGCGCTGCAAAGCGGCTATCTCTTCCACTATGCATTCGCCATGTTGATCGGCATCGTCGCCGTCATCAGCTGGTATGCGTTCATGGCCCACTAAAGAGAGCGGATGGAGAATATGGAAAACTGGCACTTGCTCTCTTTGACGACCTTCCTCCCCTTGGTGGGGGCGGCGCTTATTCTCGCCATCCGTGGCGACGATCAGGCGGTGGTCTCCCGTAACGCCCGCAATGTCGCGCTGTTGACATCCGGCGTCACCTTCTTGGTGTCGCTGCTGATCCTTGCCGTGTTCGATCCTGCCGAGGCGGGCTTCCAGTTGAAGGAAACCGCGAAGTGGATGCCCGGCTTCGGCGGCGCCGCCGGAATCGGTTACGCCATGGGCGTGGACGGTATTTCTGTGTGGTTCGTCCTGTTGTCGACTTTCCTGACGCCGCTGTGCATCTTGTCCTCGGTGGGGGCTGTCGAAAAGCGCGTCAAGGAATATATGGTCGCTTTCCTGGTCCTGGAAACCATGATGGTCGGCATGTTCTGCGCCTTGGACCTGATTTTGTTCTATCTGTTCTTCGAAGCCGTGCTGATTCCCATGTATCTGATCATCGGGGTATGGGGCGGCGTTCGGCGCGTCTATGCCGCTTATAAGTTCTTCCTGTATACCCTGCTGGGGTCGGTACTGATGCTGGTGGCCATGCTGGCCATGTATTTCGATGCCGGGACAACCGATATTCCCGCTCTGATGGCGCATGCCTTCCCCGCCGGTTTACAGACATGGCTGTGGTTGGCGTTCTTCGCTTCGTTCGCCGTAAAGGTTCCCATGTGGCCGGTCCATACGTGGTTGCCCGATGCGCACGTCGAGGCGCCCACGGCCGGTTCGGTCATCTTGGCCGGTGTGCTGCTGAAGATGGGAGCCTACGGTTTTCTGCGATTCTCCATCCCCATGCTGCCGCTGGCCTCGGCGGATTTCACGCCGCTGATTTATACGTTGTCCATCGTCGCCGTGGTCTACACCTCGCTGGTCGCGCTGGTGCAAGAAGATATGAAGAAGCTGATCGCCTATTCCTCGATCGCCCACATGGGCTACGTTACGGCGGGCATTTTTTCGGCCAATGTGATCGGTATCGAAGGGGCATTGTTCCAAATGCTGTCGCACGGCGTCGTTTCGGCGGCCTTGTTCCTGTGCGTCGGCGTGGTCTACGACCGGATGCATACCCGTGAAATCTCGCGTTACGGCGGTTTGGTTGATCGCATGCCGCGATATGCCCTGGTGTTCATGATCTTCACCATGGCCAGCGTCGGTTTGCCGGGCACATCTGGTTTCGTCGGCGAGTTCCTGGTGCTGATGGGATTGTTCCAAACCAATACTTGGGTGTCCGGTTTCGCCGCCACCGGTTTGGTGCTGGGCTGCACCTACATGCTGTATCTGTACCGCCGGGTGATTTTCGGCAAGCTGGAGCGCGAGGATCTGCTCTCCATCTTGGATATGAACGCCCGTGAAATCGTTGTTTTCGCTCCGTTGATCGTGGTGACCGTCTGGATCGGCGTCTATCCGTCCAGCATACTCGGCCCCATGCACGCCTCGGTGGGCAAGTTCCTGCACGATTATCAAGCCGCGCAGGCGGCACACTCTGTTTCAATTGCTGAACGCTAGGGAGAAATCGGATGTTGACCGCGGATATTGCTACGGTTCTTCCCGAGCTGCTGCTGACCTTGGCCGGTCTGGGGCTGCTGATGTTTGGGGTGTTCCATAAGGCGGATGCCACCCGGGCTGTGAGTGTTCTGGCGATTATAGCGTTTGCCGTGGTTCTGCTGGTGCTGGCCGATGGCGATGCCAAAAGCGCCACCGCATTCGGCGGGCTGATCGCGATGGACAAATTCACGATTTTCACCAAAGGCCTGATTTTGGTGGCTTCCGCGTTCACCACGGCCATGTCGGTGGATTTCCTGGAAAAGGAAAAGATCGGCCGTTTCGAATATCCGGTGCTGATCGTATTCGCCACCCTGGGCATGATGATCATGGTGTCGGCGGGGGACTTCCTGACGCTTTATTTGGGCTTGGAACTGCAAAGTCTGCCTTTGTATGTGTTGGCGGCCTATCACCGCGACAATCATAGGGCGACCGAAGCGGGGTTGAAATATTTCGTTCTGGGCGCGTTGGCGTCGGGATTGCTGCTCTATGGCGTCTCGCTGGTTTACGGTTTCGCCGGAACTACCCAATTCGCTATTTTGGCCAAGGTTCTGGGTGGTCACGAAGGAACAGCTTCGTCCATGGGCGTCATGGTCGGCATGGTGTTCGTCATGGCCGGATTGGCGTTCAAGATTTCGTCGGTTCCATTCCATATGTGGACGCCCGACGTTTATGAAGGCGCGCCCACATCGGTCACCGCTTTTTTCGCCGTGGCGCCCAAGATCGCCGCTTTTACCCTGATGATCCGTGTTTTGACCGGTCCGTTCGGGCAACTTAGTCATCAGTGGCAGCAAATCATCATCGTCATCGCGCTGTTGTCGATGTTCGTCGGTTCGTTCGGTGCGCTCGGTCAGAACAACATCAAGCGCTTGCTTGCCTATAGCTCGATCGGCCACGTCGGTTTCGCCTTGGTTGGTGTCGCCGCCGGACAGGAGATGGGTATCCAAGGGGTTCTGGTTTATCTAGCCATCTATCTGTTCATGAACATGGGGGCGTTCGCCATCGTCATGATGATGCGCCGCAAGGGCGTCGCGGTCGAGGGCGTGGACGATTTGGCCGGTCTTTCCAAGACTCATCCGGCTTTGGCCTATGTGATGGCTGCGGTGATGTTCTCCATGGCGGGTATTCCCCCGTTGGCCGGTTTCTGGGGAAAGTTTTACGTGTTCATGGCCGCCGTGCAAGCGCAGTTGTGGACCTTGGCAATCGTGGGTTTGGTGACCAGCGTGGTCAGCGCCTACTATTATCTTCGGGTCATCAAGGTCATGTTCATGGACGAGCCCAAGGGTGAGTTCGACGGAGCGGTCGGACGTCCCGCCAAGATGGTATTGGTGTTGTCGACGGCGGTGATCGTTCTGTTCACTCTGTTCCCCGGTCCGCTGCTGGCAAGCGCCAAAGCTGCCGCCCAGGTTTTGTTTCCCGCAGTGGGATGATCGAACTCGAAACGGTCGACAGCACCAATGATTGTGCGCGAGGCCTGATCCGAACCGGTCAGGCCAGCGATTGCTTGGTGGTTTGGGCCAAGGAGCAGACGCGAGGCCGCGGCCGTCGCGGGCGAAAGTGGATCAGCCCACCCGGCAACCTGCATTGCTCGATGGTCGTCGATGTATCCGGCAAACTAGCTTTGGCGTCGCAAACCGGATTTGTTGCCGCCGTCGCTTTGGTCGACGCCTTGAAGACTCTTCTTCCTGTTCCATTGTTTCAGTGCAAATGGCCTAACGACGTGTTGGCCGACGGCAAAAAAACGGCAGGCATGTTGTTGGAAAGCGAGGGCGGCAATTGGTTGGTGCTGGGATTGGGCGTGGACGTCGCTCATGCGCCGCCCCCCGACCAGATCGAGCGTCCGGCGGTGTCGTTGGCCGAACTGGGCTTTACCGGAACGGTAACGGATGTGCTGGATGCATTTACCGCCCATATGACAGTTTGGCTCGATCGCTGGCGGCAAGGCGGGTTCGCGAATATCCGCGCCGCATGGCTGGAACGGGCCGCCGGACTTGGCGGCAGAATTTTGGTTCGTTTGGATCGTGAAACCCTGACCGGGTCGTTTGTTGATTTGGATCGGGACGGGGCGCTGATTATCAGGGATGATGGCGGCAAGGATCGCACGATTCTGGCCGGAGATGTTTTTTTGGGAGAGGGTTGATCGAATGCTTTTGGCCATAGACTGCGGCAATACCAACATTGTGTTCGCGGTGTTCGACGGCGATGAAGTGCGGGGCGAGTGGCGCGCCTCGACGGACGTGGAACGCACGGCGGACGAACTGGGCGTATGGCTGTGCCAGCTACTCAGCATCGAAGGCATGTCCCGAGGCGATATCAGCGACGCCATCATTTCCAGCGTGGTTCCGGCCATGCAGTTCAACCTCAAGACTTTATGCCGCAAGTATTTCAACTGCAATCCGCTGGTGGTGGGGGACGAGGGCGTCGACCTGGGCATCGAAATTCGTCTCGATCGTCCCGAAGAGGTCGGTGCCGACCGTCTGGTCAACGCCATCGCCGCTCATGGCCGCTTTCCCGGTCCCTTGATCGTTATCGATTTCGGAACGGCAACCACCTTCGACGTGGTCGACCGCGATGGGAATTATTGCGGCGGCGCCATCGCGCCCGGCATCAATCTGTCTTTGGAAGCGTTGCACATGGCGGCTGCCAAGTTGCCTAGGGTGGCTATCGGCAAGCCCCGGCAAGTGGTGGGGCGGGCGACGGTTCCGGCCATGCGTTCGGGCATTTATTGGGGTTATGTGGGGCTGATCGAGGGCTTGGTATCGCGCATTCAGGAAGAAATGGGCGAAAAAATGACCGTGGTGGCCACCGGCGGACTGGCCCCGATCTTCGTCGAGGCGACGCCGTGCATCCAGCATCTGGTGTCCGATTTGACCTTGCGCGGTCTGCTGGAAATATTCCACCGCAACGCCAAAAACGCCAGCGTATGAAAACCGCCAAGCCTTCCAAAGACGATTTGCTGTTCCTGCCGCTGGGCGGAACCGGTGAGATCGGCATGAACCTGAACCTTTACGGCCATGCGGGCAAATGGCTGATGGTGGATTTGGGGGTGTCGTTCGGCGACGAAACCATGCCGATGATCGACGTGATCATGGCCGATCCCTCGTGGATCGAGGAACGCGCCGACGATTTGTGCGGTCTGGTGCTGACCCATGCCCATGAAGATCATTTGGGCGCCGTTCAATATTTGTGGCCTCGGCTGCGCTGTCCCATTTATGCCTCGCCGTTTGCCGCCCGCGTCCTGCACAACAAGTTGCACGAGGCCGGTTTGGCAGCGATCGTGCCGGTTACCGAAATTCCGCCGGGCGGACGGTTCAAGGTCGGCCCGTTCGATGTGGAATTCATCTCGGTCACTCATTCCATTCCCGAACCCAATTCGCTGGCGATCCGGACCAAGGCGGGAACGATTCTGCATACCGGCGATTGGAAGTTCGATCCCGATCCGTTGATTCAAGACCCAGCCGATTACGATGCCTTCCGCAAATTGGGCGGCGAGGGCGTTCTGGCTTTGGTCGGCGATTCCACCAACGTGTTCAACGAAGGCGATTCCGGCACGGAATCCCAGGTGCGGGCTACCTTGTTCGAGATGATCGGCGCCTATAAAGGCAAGGTGGCGGTGGCGTGTTTCGCCACCAACGTGGCGCGGGTGGAAAGCATCGCCTTGGCGGCCAAGGCCAACAATCGCCATGTGGCGCTGGCCGGGCGCTCGCTGGAACGCATCGACAAGGTGGCGCGCTCGCTGGGCTATCTGTCCGGCATCGACCCGTTTCTGACCGATCACGACGCGGGCTATCTGCCCGACGACGAAGTCTTGTACATCTGTACCGGCAGCCAGGGCGAGCCGCGCGCGGCCTTGGCCCGCATCGCCATGGAGGAACATCCTCACGTCACTTTGGGCCGGGGAGACACAGTGCTGTTTTCGTCGCGGGTCATTCCCGGCAACGAGAAAGCCATTTACCGCATGCAGAACAAGCTGGCGGCGCTGGGGGTCGAGATTGTCACCGATCGTACCCACCCCATCCACGTTTCCGGCCATCCCGCCCGCGAGGAATTGCGCCGCCTGTATCAACTGGTGCGCCCCCAAATGATCGTCCCGGTGCATGGCGAGACCCGCCATCTGCTGGAACACGTCCGGTTCGCCAAGGAATGTGGAATAGCCGAGGGACATTTGCTGGAAAACGGACAAGTTCTGCGCTTGGCCCAAGACGGTTCCGAAGTGGTCGATCATGTGCCGACCGGACGGCTGGGACTGGACGGCAAGAGCGGCGACGGTTACCGCTTGCTTTCCTTGGATGGCGAGCAATTGAAAGTACGCCGTCGCATGGTGTTCAATGGCGCGGCGGTGGTTACGGTGGTGATGGACCGCATGGGCAAGGTAATGGCCGATCCGGTGCTGTCGGCGCCGGGCTTGGTCGATGCCGATTTGGATCAGGACGTGCTTGACGATTTGCTCGACGACATCCGCGCCGCGATCATGGACCTGCCCGCCACCGTCCGCCGCGACGACGTGGTGGTCCATGAAACCATCCGCGTCGCCACTCGCCGAGGCCTTAGCGCCATCACCGGCCACAAACCGGTCACCGAGGTGCATTTGGTCCGAGTGTAATCAAATGTGATCCTGGCTGTTCGGCACCAGAAAGAAGCCGGGTATTGAGATAGCTACGGCACCACGTCGTAGGCTCCGTCCTTCCACTTATAGACCACGTAGCCGGGGGCCTTGACGTCTCCCTTGGCATCGAAGCTGATGGTGCCGATGGCGGTGTCGAAGGTGCCGGTTTGCAGGGCTTTGGCGACGGCGCCAAGCTCGGTCGATTGGGCTTTGGCCGCCGCTTGCGCCCAGGCTTGAACGGCGCCGTAGGTATAAAGGGTATAGGCCTCCGGCTCGTATTTCCGATCGCGGAACGCCTTAACCAGGGCGGCGTTTTGCGGCAGCTTGCGCGGATCGGGGCTGAAGGTCATCAAGGTGCCCTGGCCCGAATTGCCGGTAATTCCCCACAAATCCTGAGTCACCAGGGCGTCGCCGCCCATCAGCGGCGCTTGCAGCCCCTGATCGCGCATTTGCCGGATGATCAATCCGGCCTCGGTGTAATAGCCGCCGAAATAGACCAGATCGGCCTTGACCGATTTCAGCTTGGTCACCAAGGCGGAATAATCCTTTTCGTTTACGGTGATCGCTTCGTACAAGACGGTTTTGACGCCCAGCTTTTCCAGGCTTGTTTTGACCTCGTCGGCCAGTCCCTTGCCGTAGGTGGATTTGTCGTGAACCACCGCCACCGCTTTCCCGGCGAAGTTTTTCTGGATGTATTGGGCGGCGGCGGGGCCTTGCTGATCGTCGCGGCCGCAGACCCGGAACACGTTGGGCATTTTTCGTTCGGTGTAAAGCGGATTGGTCGAACCCGGCGAGATTTGCAGAATGCCGTTTTCCAGATAAACCTCGGATGCGGGATTCGAGGAACTGGAGCAGAAATGACCGATCACCGCGGCAACCTTGCGGTCGGCCAGCATCTCGGCGACCGAGCGGGCCTGCTTGGGGTCGCACGCATCGTCGCCCTGGATCAGCACCACCTTTTGGCCCAGAACTCCGCCCTTGGCGTTCAAGTCTTCCACCGCCTTGGTCGCGCCTTTCAGCAATTGCTCGCCGATATTGGCGTTGGGGCCGGTCATCGGACCGGCGACGCCGATGGCGATGTCGGCCCAAGCGGAAGACAGGGTTGCCCAGGTCAGCACGCAAGCCAGTCCGATAGCTTTTCCAATCATTACCGCACTCCCTTATTCATGAACCGTCAACCCGCCCTCTAGATAGTGGGCCCGGATTTCGGGATTGGCCGACAGTTCGGCGCCCGTTCCCGACAGCGTTATCCGCCCTTGTACCAGCACATGGGCGCGGTCGGCCAGCTTCAGTCCATGATAGGCGTTCTGTTCCACCAGCAAAACGGTGATTTTCTGCTGGGCGTTGATGGTTTTGATCAGCTCGAAGATTTGCCGCACGATCAACGGCGCCAGTCCAAGCGACGGTTCGTCCAGCAGCAACAAGCGGGGGCGGCTCATCAATGCCCGGCCGATGGCCAGCATTTGCTGCTCGCCGCCCGACATGGTTCCGGCCCGCTGTTCCAGGCGTTCGCGCAGGCGGGGGAACAGATCCAGAATCCGGTCCAGATCGTCGTTATGGCGACGGTCGCCCAGCGGCGTCGCCCCCAGATTAAGGTTTTCCAAAACGGTCATGCGCGGAAACACCCGGCGGCCTTCCGGGCAATGGGCCAGACCGGCCCGGGCGATCCGGTGAGTGGGCCAGCGGGTGATGTCGATACCGTCGAACAGGATTTGTCCCTTGGTGGCGCGGGGCTGGCCGCATATGGTCGACAGCAGGGTGGTCTTGCCCGCGCCGTTGGCGCCGATCAGGGTGACGATGCCGCCCGCGGGCACCTCAAGGTCGATGCCGTGCAGGGCCTCGATCTGGCCGTAACCGGAGTGAAGCGACGCGATCTTCAGCATTGGTCCAAATCCTTCGCCACGTCTTCGGGCAGGGCTTCGTCGGGGGCCTCGCCCAAATAGGCGCGGATCACCGCCGGGTCGTGGCGGATTTGCGCCGGGGTTCCCTCGGCGATCTTGCGGCCGTATTCAAGCACCACCACCGTGTCGGACAGGCCCATGACCACGCTCATGTCGTGCTCGACCAGCAATTGGGCGACGCCGAAGCGGGAGCGAATCATCGCCAGCAAATCCACAAGTTCCAAGGATTCCTTGGGGTTCAATCCTGCGGCGGGTTCGTCCAGGCACAACAGGCTGGGCTCGGTGCACATGGCGCGAGCCACCTCCAGCCGCCGCTGGTGACCATAGGCCAGACTGCCCACCGGCTGGTCGGCGCTGTCGGTCAGGCCCACTTGGTCCAGCCAGAACCGGGCCGTGTCGACGGCCTCGCGTTCGGCTCGCTTGAACCCGGCCAGCCCGGCCAAACCGGCCAGGGAGAAGACGCTGGCCTTCATCAGGCGGTTGTGCTGGGCCACCAGCAGATTTTCCAGGGCGGTCATGCGCGGGAACAGCCGCGAGGTCTGAAAGGTGCGGGCGATCCCGGCATTGCGGGCGATCCAGTGGTCGGGCCTGCCGTTCAACAGCAGCGGCCCATTGTCCCGGTTAAGGGTGATGGTCCCGGTTTGCGCCCGGTAAAAACCGGTAATGCAGTTGAACAAGGTGGTCTTGCCCGCGCCGTTGGGGCCGATGATCGCGGTGATTTTTCCCTTCGGCACGGTGAAGGATAAACAATCGATGGCGGTCAGCCCGCCGAATTTGATGCCCAGATTGTCCACCGTCAGCAAGGTCATGCGCGATCTTTCAAGAGGATCGACGGGGCGCGGCGGGAAACCAGACCTGATGGTTTGAAAATCATTACCGCCAGCAGGGTCAGGCCGAATGCCAGCATGCGGTAGTTTTGCAGGTCGCGGAACCATTCGGGCAGGCCGACCAGGATGATGGCGGCGAACACGATGCCCACTTGGCTGCCCATGCCGCCCAGCACCACGATGGCGACGATCACCGCGGATTCGATGAAGGTGAAGCTTTCCGGGGTGATGAAGCCCTGGCGGGTGGCGAAGAACGATCCGGCGAAACCGGCGCACATGGCGCCGATGGCGAAGGCCGACAATTTGACGTTGGTGGGGTTGATGCCCAGCGACCGGCAGGCGATTTCATCCTCGCGCAGGGCTTCCCAGGCGCGGCCCAGCGGCAGACGGCGCAGCCGCAACGCCAGGAAATTGGTCAGCAAAGCCAGCGCCAGGATCAGGAAATACAGAAAGACGATGCGGTGGTTGGCGGAGAACGGAATGCCGAAAACATCGGCGAAAGTGCGATGGCCTTCAGGCGCGCGGGCGGTGAAACTAAGGCCGAACAAGGTGGGGCGGGCAATGTTGGAAATGCCGTTGGGACCGCCGGTCAGGTCTTGCCAATTAAGCAGGATGATGCGGATGATCTCGCCAAAGCCCATGGTGACGATGGCCAGATAATCGCCGCGCAAACGCAGCACCGGAAACCCCAGGGCGATGCCGAACAGGGCCGAGAACAGTCCCGCCAGCGGCAGGCACAGCCAGAACGAGATGTCGAAGGCCTGTGCCAGCAAGGCATAGGAATAGGCGCCGATGGCGTAAAACCCGGCATAGCCCAAATCCAGCAGCCCGGCCCAGCCTACCACCACGTTCAACCCCCAGCCCAGCATCACGTAAATCAGGATCAGGGTGGCCTTGTCCAGCAGGCTGCGATCGGCGAACGGCATCAGCGGCAGGGTCAGCGCGAACAGAGCCAGCGCCCAACCCAGCCAGATCGAGGTCCGGGGCGGCACGGTCGGACGGGGAAGTTTGATCAGGCTTGCCGATTTAAGCGCGAAGGCGCCCGCGAAGGTGGCCAGGAAGACCCAAACGACGGTTTGCAGACGGGCGACGACGGTCAGTCCCTGGCCTTCGTCGGCCAGCTCGAATCCCAAGAGGGGTAAGGCCAGAGCCGCCGCCACCATGCCGGCGGTCAGGGAAGTCTTTAAACGTTCCCGCCAGCCGCTCACCTATATTTTCTCCACTTCGGTACGGCCCAGAATGCCGGTGGGGCGCAGCAACAGCACCAGGACCAGCACTGTGAAGACGGCCACGTCCTTGTATTCGATGCTGAAATAGGCCGACCACAGGGCTTCGATCACGCCGATGGCCAGCCCGCCCAGCAACGCGCCCGGCAGCGAGCCGATGCCGCCCAGCACGGCGGCGGTGAAGGCCTTGACCCCGGCCAAAAAGCCGATATAGAAATCGATCACGCCGTAATAAACCGTCACCATCAGTCCGGCGATGCTGGCCAGCACCGCGCCGATGACGAAGGTGGCCGAGATCACCCGATCGACGTTGATGCCCAGCAGGGCGGCCATTTTCGGGTCCTGCTCGCAGGCCCGCTGGGCGCGGCCGAACGGGGTGCGGGCGATGATAAGCGTCAGACCGGTCATCAGCGCCAGGGTGATGCCGATGATGCCCATTTGCTGCCACGAAAAAGTGACGGTAAAGGTGTCGTCCCGCATCACCACGATGCCGCCTTCGAACAGGGGAGGCAGAGTCTTGACCCTGGCGCCCTGGGCCAGTTGGACGAAATTCTGCAAGATGATTGACATGCCGATGGCGGAAATCAGCGGGGCCAGCTTGGGTGCGCCGCGCAACGGGCGATAGGCGATGCGTTCGATGCTCCATCCCCACAGGCCGGTGAACAAGGCGGTGACGACCAAGGCCGCGACCAGACCGCCGCCAATGCCGAAACCGCCGTGGACGGTCGCGCCCAGAAAAGCGATCAGGGCGATGAAGGCGCCGATCATGTAGACCTCGCCGTGGGCGAAGTTGATCATGCCGATGATGCCGTAGACCATGGTGTAGCCGATGGCGACCAGCGCGTAGATGGTGCCCAAGGTCAGACCGTTCAAGAGTTGCTGAATGAAATACGCCATGCCTGCTTACATCGTTGGTTTTCAGAACCCTATCGTAACGATGAAGGCTGTCAACAAGGCAAATAACTTTGCTACACACTCCACGTCATCCCTGCGGGGCATTCCACCCAAAGTTTCTTTGGGTGGAACCTTGGCCCTATTCGCCCCGCGCAGGCGGGAGGGACGTGCGTGTTTGAGGGGTAATAAACATTGGCCATGAATTTTCTTGCCCCTTACCAGTGACGTACATATATTTGTACGTCATTTAAATTTGTATCAGGGGTCCGCCAATATGGACGTCACCAATTATTCCGATTTTCGGCAAGGTTTGGCCAATTTCATGGATGCTGTTTGTGATTCACGTTCTCCGCTCACAGTGACGCGCCAAGGCAAGCGGGCTGTCGTCGTCATTGCCGCAGACGAATTTGAAGGGATGATGGAAACAATTCATCTTCTGCAAAGTCCGGTCAATGCCCAAAGATTGCTTTCCTCCATTGCCAGCCTGGACGCCGGAAAGGGCTTTGAGCGAGACATTATCGAATGAATCTCGTTTGGTCGGATGAATCCTGGGCTGAATATTTGCTTTGGCAATCAACCGATTTGGACACTCTCAAAAAAATCAACGAACTGATTAAGGACACGAAGCGGAATCCGTTTATAGGGCTTGGCAAACCGGAACCGTTGAAGGGTGCTTTACAAGGGTGGTGGTCGCGCCGGATTACCGGGGAACATCGTTTTGTTTATCGAGTTTCCGGGATCGCGCCAAATCAGAACTTGGAAATCTCGCAATGCCGCTATCACTACATTAAGTAGACAGGCAAATCGGGTTTCACCCCCGCGCCGGTTGCCCGCTTTACTTGATTTGATGCGACGTGGCGCTGTTGCGGCTTGGTCGCGGCGTACCGGGTCAATACTAAGCCGGGGTAGGGGGCCGACTCTTGCTCCCGCTTGTTCAGGACAGCAGTCGAGCGGCCTGACCTTGCTCCGCCACGTGTTCGACGGCCTGTTTATCGAACGACACGAAGGTTTTTCCACCGAGCCAAGCTCCTTCATAAGCCATGATGCCGTCCGCGAAGTCACCGCCAGCTTCCAGCAGCGCCAAACCGGCTTCGGCGGCTGGGCGGTTCATTGCCACGTTGGTGGCATTGAGCAGGTCCCGAATGGTAAGGGCGACATCTTCTTTCGGCAGATTTGCGCCACGGCGCAGTATCCACACCAGTTCGCAAAGACAAGGCAATGAAACTGCGATCAGCGAGGACTCCTTGAGCAGTTTGCCCGCCGCGCGAGCTTGTTCCGGATCGTCCTGCAGAATGGCGCGAACAAGGATATTCGTATCGACGGAAACCCTCATTTCTCGCCAGCCCAACCGGCTGCGGTTATAGCGTTCATCTCTTCGATCGTCAGTGGTTTTTGCACTTTGCCCGCGTGTCTGCCGATCAGGCTGTCGATCGTTCCAACCGGTCGGGCAGCCCTCACCCGAAGCTCGCCGCCAAGGTGCTGTAGCAGGTCCCGTTTGAGCGTGACCTGACCCTTCATGGTGACGGCAAGTAAGGACATGCGAACTCCTTTTGTGTAATGCCAATATGGTAATGAAAATACTCATTACATTCAAGGGGCATGGTTTTCTGTTCGCCTGCACCTCGCCCCCCGAATCCGGCAAATGACTTTGCCAAGGGCGGCATTATGTCGTAAATGGGATTTATGGACATATCGATCGTCATTCCCGCCCGTTACGGCTCGACCAGATTGCCGGGCAAGCCCATGGCCCCCATCTTGGGGCGGTCCTTGTTGTCGCGGGTATGGGGCATCGCCAAGGCGGTTCAAGGGATAGCGCAGGTCTATGTGGCCACCGACGACGATCGGGTCGCGGACCATGCCCGCTCGTTCGGCGCCGTGGCGGTCATGACCAGCCCCGACTGCGCCAACGGCACCGAGCGCGCCTGGGAAGCGATCAAGGATTTGCCCGCACGGCCGGGCGCGGTGATCAATCTGCAAGGCGATGCGGTGCTGACGCCGCCATGGGTGGTGCAAGGCCTAGCCGACGCCTTTCATGCCGATCCCGATACCGCCATGGTGACGGCGTCGGTGCAACTGACCTGGGACGCTTACGACGCCTTCGTTGCCCACAAGCAGGCCAGCCCCAGCAGCGGCACCACGGTGGTGACGGATTTGACCGGCAACGCCATGTATTTTTCCAAAACCATCATTCCGCAAATGCGCAAGCCGGATCGGACCAAACCCTGTCCGGTCCATCGCCATATCGGCATCTACGGCTATTCCGCCGCCGCCTTGCAGCGTTTGGTGGCGTTGCCGCCGTCGCCGCTGGAGATGGTCGAGCAATTGGAACAGTTGCGCGCCCTGGAGAACGGCATCCCCATCAAAGTGGTGCCGGTGGATTACCGGGGACGCTCGCACGGATCGGTGGACACGCCCGAGGACATCGCTCAAGTCGAGGCGATCATCCGGCGCGAAGGCGAGTTGGCGTCATGAAAGGGATTTTGTTCGCTCGTCATGGCAACACCTTCGGTCCCGGCGATCCGGTGGTGTGGGTCGGGGCGGGAAGCGATTTGCCGCTGGTTGACAAGGGCAGGGACCAAGCCCATCGCGCCGCCGACTATTTGGCCGCTCACGATTTACGGCCCAGCGCGGTTTTTTGCGCCGCTTTGCTGCGCACCCGGCAATTCGCTGAAATCGTTTGCGCCGATTTGGGGCTTGCGCCGCCCGCGGTGGATGAGCGTCTGAACGAGATTCATTACGGACCGTGGGAAGGCGCCACAACCGAGCAAATCGCTGCCGACACTGTTCGCGAACGGGCGTTGGAGGCATGGCGGCTGGGCGACGTGTGGCCCGCTGCTCTGGGCTGGACGACCACAAGACAACAGGTGTTGGACAACCTGTCCGCCGCAATGGCCGACATCGAGCGAACCGGCGGCGATTGGCCGCTGGCGGTCAGCAGCAACGGCATCCTGCGCTTCGCCCCGCGTCTGTTGGGAATTGAAAGCGCTGGCTCGTATCAACTCAAGACCGGCGCGTTGGGGTGCATGGATCGAACCGAAACGGGTTGGGCGGTCCGGTTCTGGGGGGAATAAAAATTAACCGCCGCGCTTGACGCGCGGCGGTTCAGGCGGGGTACAGCCCCAAAAAGTCTTAGTGCTTTTTTGTGTGGAGGGCTATGGCGTCGCGGACGACCGGAACGATTTTCGAGTTGTCGGCTTCCAGGCAGGCGCGAAGGTCGTTCAGCATTCTCGGTTCCCAATAGCGGCCAAGGTGGGCGGCGACTTTGGACACCGCCACTTCGGGCGCATAGGCTGCGAAATTGTTGGCGATTTGATTGGCCATGCGGATCAGAGCGTTTTCCTTCATGATGTGACCTTCACTCGGCTGCGTGTTGGGTTTTTTGGTTGGCAAGGGTTACTTGCACGGCGGTTACCTTGTATTCGGGGCAGTTGGTCGCCCAATCCGAGTTGTCGGTGGTAATCAGATTGGCGTTGTTTTCCGGGTGGTGGAACGTGGTGTAGACGATACCGGGCTGCACTCGCGCCGAAATGCAGGCGCTTAGCGCCGTGGCGCCGATCCGGCTGGCCACCGAAACCAAGTCGCCGTCCTTGATTCCCCGGGCCTCTGCGTCGAAGGGGTGGATTTCCAGGACGTCGCGCGGGTGCCACGCCACATTGCCGGTTCTGCGGGTCTGGGTGCCAACGTTGTAATGGACCAGAATGCGGCCGGTGGTCAGAATCAACGGATAGAACCGCGAGGTTCTTTCATCGGTGGGAACGTATTCGGTCAATCCGAAATGGCCCTTGCCGCTGGCGAAGCCATTGGCGTGCATGATCGGCGACCCGTCGGGGTGTTCGGCGTTGCACGGCCATTGAACAGACCCGGTTTCGTCCAGGCGCTTGAAGCTGACATGGGCGAATCCGGGGGTAAGTCTGGCGATTTCGTCCATGATTTCGGCGCCGCTGTTCCAGGACATGGGAAAGCCCATGCCGGTGGCGATCTCGCCGGCTACCTGCCATTCGTGCTTGCCGCCGTTCTGCGGGGCCATCACCGGGCGGACGCGGTTGATGCGCCGCTCGGCATTGGTGAACGTTCCGTCTTTTTCCAGGAACGACGTACCGGGCAGGAACACATGCGCGAATTTCGAGGTTTCGTTTAGAAACAAATCCAGCACAACCACGTGCTCCAACGATCCCAAAGCCTTTTGCACATGGGGCAGGTCGGGGTCCGATTGGGCGATGTCCTCGCCATGGATGAACAGGCCCTTATAGGTTCCGTCGATGGCGGCATCGAACATGTTGGGAATGCGCAAACCGGGTTCGGCGTTCAGCTTTACCCCCCAATCCGTTTCGAACTGAGCGCGGACGTCGTTGTTGGATACATGTCGGTAGCCGGTGAATTCATGGGGGAAAGACCCCATATCGCACGAGCCTTGCACGTTGTTCTGGCCGCGCAACGGATTGACGCCGACGCCCGGACGGCCGATGTTGCCGGTGATCATCGCCAGATTGGCGATGGCCATCACCGTGCTGGTGCCTTGGCTGTGTTCGGTGACGCCCAGGCCGTAATAGATGGCGGCGTTGCCGCCGGTGGCATAAAGCCTGGCCGCGCCGCGCACCTTGTCGGCGGGCACGCCGGTGGCGGCTTCCAGGGCTTCGGGCGAATTGCGCTTATCAAGGATGAAGGCGGTCCATTCGGCGAAATCGTCGGCGTCGCAGAAACGGTCGATATAGGCCTGATTTTGCAGCTTTTCTTCCATGATGACATGGGCCAGGGCATTGCACACGGCGACGTTGGTGCCGGGTTGCAATTGCAAATGGTACTGTGCGGCGACATGCGGGCTTTTGACCAGATCGATGGCTCTGGGATCGACCACGATCAGTTTCGCGCCCTTGCGGACGCGCTTTTTAATGCGCGAACCGACAACCGGATGGGCGTCGGTGGGGTTGGCCCCGATCACCAAGAAGACGTCGCTTTGATCGACGCTTTTGAAATCCTGGGTTCCGGCCGAGGTTCCGAAGGCGAAATTCAAGCCGAAACCGGTGGGCGAATGGCAAACCCGGGCGCAAGTGTCGATGTTGTTGGACCCGAACGCGCCGCGGATCATTTTCTGAACGGCGTACACGTCCTCGTTGGTGGTGCGCGACGAGGTGATGCCGCCGATGCAGGACGGGCCGTAGGTTTCCTTCAGGCGCTTGAATCCCTGGACGGCGAAGGCGATGGCCTCGTCCCAGGACGCTTCCCGCCACGGATCGGTGATTTTCTCGCGGATCAAGGGCTTGGTCTGGCGATCGGGGTGGTTGGCGTAGCCCCATGCGAAGCGGCCCTTGACGCAGGAATGGCCCTCGTTGGCGCCGCCGTCCTTGTACGGGACCATGCGGACAACCTTGTCGCCTTTCATTTCCGCCCGCAGCGAACAACCGACGCCGCAATAGGCGCAGGTGGTGACGATCGCATGTTCGGGCTGTCCCATCTCAATCACCGATTTTTCCATCAAGGTGGCGGTGGGACAGGCCTGCACGCAGGCCCCGCAAGAGACGCAATCGGATTCCAGGAAGGGTTGCCCGGCACCGGCGACGATGCGCGATTGGAAACCGCGCCCGTCGATGGACAGGGCGAAGGTTCCTTGCACCTCCTGACAGGCGCGGACGCAGCGATTGCAGACGATGCATTTGGACGGATCGTAGGCGAAGTAGGGGCTGCTGAAATCCTTGGCCGCGTTCAAATGATTGGACTCGGCGGTATAGCGCACTTCGCGCAATCCGACCGCTCCGGCCATGTCTTGCAGTTCGCAATTGCCGTCGGCCGAGCAGGTCAGGCAATCCAGCGGGTGATCGGAGATGTAAAGCTCCATGATGCCGCGGCGGATGCGGGCCAGCCGCTCGTTTTGGGTGACGACCTGGGTCCCGGCGGTGACCGGCGTGGTGCACGAAGCCGGAGTTCCGTTACGTCCATTGATTTCGACGATGCACAGACGGCACGAGCCGTAGACTTCCAGCATGTCGGTGGCGCACAGGCGGGGAATGGTGATGCCTATCAGCGACGCCGCCCGCATGATCGAGGTGCCCTCGGGCACCGTTACCGGATGTCCGTCGATTTCCAACGACACCATCTTGTCGCTGGTGCTGGCCGGGGTGCCGTGGTCGCAATCTTTAATCATAATGGTCATACTGGTCCATCCTTCCCGCTCAAGCCACGTGCCGGGCGGCGGTAGCGGGTTTGTGGAAATCTTCCGGGAAATGAGTGACGGCGCTGCGAACCGGCAAGGGGGTCATCCCCCCCATGGCGCACAGGGACCCTGTCGCCATCACTTCGCACAGATCATCCAGCAGCTTTAGATTCTCGGCCGTTTTATGTCCGGCGACGATATGGTCGATCACTTCGACGCCCCGGGTCGAGCCGATCCGGCAGGGCGTGCATTTGCCGCAGGATTCGGCGGCGCAGAATTCCATGGCGAACCGCGCCATTTGGGCCATGTCGACAGTGTCGTCGAAGACCACGATGCCGCCGTGGCCCATGATCGCGCCGACGGCGGTCAGGCTTTCGTAATCGGCGGCGGCGTGGAAATGGGCGGGGGGGATGTACGATCCCAACGGTCCTCCCATTTGCACCGTGCGAATGGGGCGGCCCGAATACGTCCCGCCGCCGTAGCCGTTGATCAGTTCGTCAAGCGAGATGCCGAAGGCTTTTTCCACCAGACCGCCGTGCTTTATGTTGCCCGCCAACTGAAAGGCTTGCGTGCCCAGAGAGCGACCGACGCCGAAATTCTTGTAGAACGCGGCGCCCTTGGCCAGAATGGCGGGAACCGAAGCCAAGGTCAGCACGTTGTTGACCAGGGTTGGCATGTTCCACAATCCGACCAGAGCGGGGATCGGCGGCTTGGCGCGGACGATGCCGCGTTTGCCTTCCAGGCTTTCCAACATGGCGGTTTCCTCGCCGCACACATAGGCGCCCGCTCCCACCCGGACTTCCAAGTGGAACGCATGCGCGCCGCCGAGAATCGAATCGCCCAGCCAGCCCAGCCGGTTGGCGGTGGCGATGGCCTTGTCGAGGTGCTCCTTGGCTTGCGGATATTCCGACCGCAGATAGATATAGCCTTGGGTCGCGCCGGTGGCGATGGCGGCGATGGTCATGCCCTCGATCAACAGGAACGGATCGTCCTCCATCACCATGCGATCGGCGAAAGTACCGCTGTCGCCTTCGTCGGCGTTGCAGCAGACGAACTTTTCCGGCGCCTTGGCTTCCTGAACGGTCTTCCATTTGATACCCGCCGGAAACCCTGCGCCGCCGCGTCCCCGCAATCCCGAATCGGCAACTTCCGCCACGATCTGAGCGTCGGTCATCGACAGGGCCTTGCGCAGGCCGTCCAGGCCGCCATGGGCGAGATAATCGTCGGGGTCGAGGGGATCGGTGACGCCCAGCCGGGCGAAAATCAGTCGGTCCTGGCTTTTAAGCCAAGGGATGTCGTCGGTAAGTCCGTGTCCCAGGCGGTGGGCCGCGCCCAGCAGAAAGCCCGCATCGAAAAGCTCGCCCACATCGGCGGCGGCGACGGGGCCATAGGCGACGCGGCCCTTCTCCGTCGCCACTTCCACCAACGGTTCCAGCCACAGCATGCCGCGGGTGCCGTTGCGGATCAGGTCGACGGCGACGCCGCGCCTGCCGGCTTCGGCGGCGATGGCGGCGGCGACCTTGTCGGCGCCCACCGAGCGGGCGGCGGAGTCGTTCGGCACATAAATCTTGATCGCGCTCATGCTTGCAATTCCCGGCAAAGATCGTCAATCAGGTCGACGGTTACCCGCCCGTGCATGGCGCCGTCCACTTGGATTGCGGGCGAAAGGGCGCAGTTGCCCAGGCAGAATACCTGCTCCAGCGAGAACTGGCCGTCGGCGGTCTTGCCGCCCACATCCACTTTCAGACGCTTCTTGATGTCGTCCAAAAGCCGTTCCGCTCCCATCGACTGACAGGCTTCGGCGCGGCAGACGGTGATGACGTGACGACCGGGTTTGGCGCGCCGGAATTCGTGGTAATAGGTAATCACGCCGTAAATATCGGCCTTGCTTTGATTGAACGCCTGGGCCAACAACGGGATGGCGCTATCGTCCACGTACCCGAAATCATGCTGCAATGCGTGCAGAGCGGGCAACAATCCGCCCCGAACCGATTTGAATTGGTCGATAATCGTGCTCGCTTTGGCACTGTCCCAGGCGCTGATTGTAGACAAGTCGCTTCCCACTCATACTTATGGTTTTATCAATGTGTTTTCCCGGCACTTCTATCGACACCGTTTATGCTGTGAGAATCGCGCAACTCGGTCGCCAATACAAATTTTTTTATTCTTTTTCGCGATAGCAAAAAGCTATCATGAATAGGGCGATACTCCTTCGAACAAGGCGCTGATTTTTTCCTCGTGTATCAAGGAAGCAAAGGCTTTGGCCAGGGGGACAGGGGGGGCGCGGTCGGCATAGACGATTCCAATCAAATAACGCAGGTCGGGATCGATCAAAGGCAACGCGACTAGACCGCTTTTGGCGGGCAGATGCGGGACGAATTGCGCGGGCACGACGCTGGACCAAGGACCTTCGCGCGCGGCGTTGATCAAGGTGAACAAGGAATTGGTTTCCAAGGTCGGATTGATCTTGCGGTCGGCGGCTTGGAAGGCGCTTTGAGTGATGCGGCGGTTCTGCATTTCCCTGTTGAGCAGACACAATTCCAGATCGGCCGCTTCGGCCCAGGTCACCGATTGACGGTCTTGGAAGCGCCCCTTGTCCGAGGTGAGCAGCACGTATTTTTCGGAATAAAGCGGCACCATGCGGACGTCGGATAACGGCTCGTTGTCCAGATAGGTCAGGCCGACATCCATTTCAAAATTGTTCAGATTGCGTTCGATGTCGCGGGAGCTTGACGAATACACCGTAATCGAGACGTGAGGATAGCGCCGATGAAACGGGGCGATCAAATGGCTGACCACCGGCATGGCGGTGGGAATGACGCCGATCCGCAAGACGCCGCTTAGGCCCTCGGTGAACGAGCTTAAATCCTGTTGCAGGGATTCGCGTTCGCTCATGATCCGTCTGGCGCTTTCCAGCACGCGCAGGCCTTCCGGGGTGAAGCCCTGAAAGGTACGGCCCCGCTCGACGATGGGAACGCCCAAATCCTCTTCCAGTTGGCGGATGGCGTTGGACAGGGTGGGTTGGGAGATGTTGCACGATTGCGCCGCCCGACCGAAATGCCGCTCGCGCGACAGGGCAAGCAGATAGGAGAATTTACGGATCATCGCGCCCCCGCCTTGTAGTCGTTTTGATTTATGATAGGAATATTGTCATGGAAAATGAAAGCCCATTTCGTAAGGTCGACGCGCGCCGCTATCAGGCGGGCCAATGGTCGGACGTGGCGTTGACGGTGGCCGCCGAAGTGCCCGTCGCTTTGGTCTATAACGGGATTTCCCATGCGGTGATGATGGTTTCGCCCGTCGATCTCGAAGATTTCGCGTTGGGTTTCAGCTTGACCGAAGGCATCGTCGAGCAGGTGGAAGAGATACTCGACATCGAGGTTGGAAGCGTTTCCTGCGGCGGCGAAATCAGCATCACCCTGACACAGCGGCGATTGGCCGGATTGAAGGATCGCCGCCGTTCGATGACCGGACGCACCGGTTGCGGCATCTGCGGCGCCGAAAGCCTGTCTTCGGCCATTCGACCGCTGTCCGGCGTGGTCGGCGATTTCTCGGTCGAGCCCGCGTTTCTGATCGAGGCACTGGCCCAACTCGATTCCCGCCAGGATTTGCGCAAGGCTACCCGCGCAGCTCACGCCGCCGGTTGGGCGACCGCGCAGGGGTTGCGACTATGGCGCGAGGACGTGGGACGACACAACGCCTTGGATAAGGTGATCGGCGCGGGCGTTAAGGAAGGTCTGCCCGCCGGGGACAGCGCCATGGTGGTGTCCAGCCGGTGCAGCTTCGAGATGGTGCAAAAAACCGTCGCGGCCGGAATTCCCATTTTGGCGGCGGTGGCGTCGCCCACCGCCTTGGCGGTTGAACTGGCCGAGAAATGGGGGCTGACCTTGGTGGCCTCGTTGCGCCCGGACGGATTCAACGTGCTGACCCATCCGCGCCGGGTGTTAGCTCCCGCTTAATTTTCAACCTACTGGAACTGACGATAGTGGAACTCGTCGACGCCATCGCGGGCTTCGGCTTCGGCCATGGCGCGGACGCGGTCGTGGAACGGCGACAACTCGCAGGCCGGGTCGGCTTGTCCGGCGTCTCCGACCAAGGCCATGGCCTGACAGCGGCAGCCGCCCCAGTCGATTTCCTTGCGGTCGCACGAGGCGCAGGGCTCGGGCATCCAAGCGGTGCCGCGATAGCGGGTGAAGGCGTCGCTATTGTACCAGATGTCGGCCAGCCGGGCTTCCTTGACGGTTTGGAAGTTCAGGCCGACGATCGATTCGGCGGCATGGCAGGGAACGACCCGCCCCGACGGGGTGACGTTCAGGAAGCGTTTGGCCCAACCGCCCATGCAGGATTTGGGGTGTTTGGCGTAATAGTCGGGAATGACGTAATCGATGACCAGAATGCCCTTTAGCTTTTCGCGGGCGGCCGCGACCACTTGCGTGCAGCGGTCCATTTGTTCGGGAGTGGGGATAAGCGCGGCGCGATTTTTCAGCGCCCAGCCGTAATATTGGACATTGGCCACTTCCACGCGGCGCGCGCCCAAGGCGACGGCCATGTCCAGCATCTCCTGGACCCGGTCGATATTGTGACGGGTAACGATGGCGTTGGAGGTCAAGGCGATGCCGGATTCCAGCAGCAGCGCGGCGGCTTCCAGTTTCTTCTTATGGGCTCCGGGCAGACCGCCGATGACTTCGCCTCGTTCGTCGACGTCCTGAAAACTGATTTGGGCATGGGACAGACCGGCGTCGGCCAGTTCCTTGATCCGGTCCTTGTCCAGCAATACCGCCGAGGTGATCAGGTTCGAATACAATCCGGCCCTGGTCGAGGCCTCGACCAGTTGGGTCAAATCCTTGCGGACGGTGGGTTCGCCGCCCGAAAAATGGATTTGCAGCACGCCGATTTGGGCGGCCTGATCGATCACGTCGATCCAGGTTGCCGTATCCAATTCGCTGGCGGATCGCTCCAATTCCAGCGGGTTGGAACAATAAAGACAGCGCATCGGGCAGCGGTGGGTGAGTTCCGCCAGCAAGGCGACGGGGGCTTCCACCTTTAGGGGGATGGCGTTCATGGCGTCACCATTCCCTTGTCCGCCAAGTCTTGCAGCATCGCCACCACGTCGGCGGCGATGTCTTGACGCGGAGCGTTGAATTCCTCAGCCAGCAGATCGACGATATGGGCGACGGCGCGGCTTCCGTCCAACCGTTGCAGAATCGCGACGGCGGTGTCGTCCGGCAACAGTAGCCGCTCGGGAGCCAGGATCACCCAGCGGTCCCTGGCGTCATCGTGGCGGAAGGTGATATGGCGCGGGAACCCCAGCACCATATCCTCGCGGACGATCAGCCGTTCGGCCATTTTATTCCCGCTCCGGCACATAGGCGCCCGGCGGAATCAGGCCCGGCGTCACATAGGAATAATGCAAGGCGTCCAATTGCGCCCACAGCACCTGGGTCTTGAAGGTCAGGGCGGCGATGCAGGAATCCTGTTCCTTGCGGGTCGAGGCGTTCTCGACCACGTATTTCAGCGCGAAACCGGCGTCGCGGGGGGCTTGGTCCAAACGGCGGCGGAAATAGGCCACGGTGTCGTCGTTGATATAGGAATAATGCTCCAGCATCCCGGCGATGCGTTCGCGGTGAATGCTGGGCGCGAACATTTCGGTCAGGGACGAGGCGATGGCTTCCAGGTTGGGCTTGTCGTAGACGAACTTCACATAGGCGTCCACGGCGAAGCGGGTGCCGGGCAGAATCCCTTCGGTCGAAATCACATAGTCGCGGTCGAGCCCCAACGCGTCGGTCAGCTTCAGCCAGCGTTCGATTCCGCCGGATTCGGGGCCTTCGGCGGTGCCGTCATGGTCGTGGATGCGATGAATCCATTCGCGGCGCAGTTCGCGGTCGGTCAGGCGGGCCATCAGGGCGGCGTCCTTTTGCGGAATGCAGCACTGATAGTAATAACGGTTAAGCGCCCAAGCCTTGACTTGCCCCTTGTTCAGCTTGCCGCCGTGCAGCAGTTTGTGAAAGGGATGCAGGTCGTGATAGCGCTTGGGACCGATGGCGCGCAATTCGGCTTCGAATTCGTCGCGGGAAAGCAATGCGTTGTTACTCATAGAACGACCTCCATGCCGTCGTAGGAAATTTCCCATCCCTTGGCCTGAGCGTCCTTTCGTTCGGTGGAATTGGCGATCAGAACCGGATTGGTGTTGTTGATGTGAATGAAAATCTTGCGTTTGATCCGCAGCGGCATCATTGCCGCCATCGACCCGTCGGGACCGCTCATCCACATATGGCCCATGCGGCTGGCGGATTTCGTTCCCACCCCGGTCGTTATCATTTCGTCGTCGGTCCAGGTGGTCCCGTCGAAGAACAGAAGATCGGCGTTCTCAAGGCGGGCGGCCACATCGGCGGGAAGGGCGGCGCAGCCGGGTATATAGAAAAACGACCTGCCATTGGATTTGTCGGTGATCTTCAGACCGACGGTGTCCCCCTCGACCGAGCCGAAATCCGCCTTGGTCAGGTCTTCCAGCCACAAGGCGATCTTGCCGGGGACAACGAAGCTGGTGACGGTGAAGCCCATCGAAACGTCGTCGGCATCGAGAACGTCGACGGTTCGGTCAAGCGGCAAGGCGCGGCGTTTGACCAGATCCGGGTTCAGCACGTTGAACACGGCGTTTTTGTCCAAGGCCAGCTTAACGCGGTCCGAGCAATGAATGGTGAACGCCTGCATCTCGCGCATGGACAGCAGGCCGGTGATGTGGTCGACGTCGCCGTTGGTCAGGATCACCGTGGAGATGGGCGAGTTACGCCCTTCCGTGGCTTGCGGCTGCAACGGCGGCAGTCCGGCGATTTGTTGGCGCAGATCGGGCGAGGCGTTGAGCAAGGCCCAGCGAACGCCGTCGGCGCTTATCGCGATTGACGATTGGGTCAATGGCGTCGCGAGCGGGTCGCCGTTCCAAGCCCTCCGGCAATTGGGGCACGAACAGTTCCATTGGGGATATCCGCCGCCGGCGGCGGCGCCAAGCACCAGAATTTTCACAGCTCGCGCTCCTTAAACTCTTTCGACGGGACGCACTTTCGCATTCTTGCCGATAGCGCGACGCTATTGGAAAAGCGCGTTTGGACTTGTTGTCGTGAAACCCGTCGGGGAAAAGGTGGAAAAAAGAAGCGGGCCGTTGGGGGGGGAACCGCTTCTTTCCGTACCGAAGTCTTAGACTTCGGCGCAAGCGTAGCTGTTGATTTCCAGGCCTACGCAAATTTCGCGAACGCGGGGGGTGTTCCAGGTCTTCATTTTAATTCCTCCTAAGTTTGACTTTGTAGCCAGGGACTTCAATTGTTCCCGTCCTACCCAGGAAGATTAGGCAGCCGTAATTGCGAATTCAAATTAATTGTATGTAATTCTTGGCGGCGCGGACCAGGCGTCACTCGCTTTTTGGCGGCAGGGTTGAAATCAACGACGTGACCAGCGCCGCCAGGAAAGGCATCGACTGCACAACCAGCACGCCGGACCACAGCCGGACGTCGGGGTCGTAGAACATGTCCACGCGGCCGCGCAGCAGCGGGATCAGCAAAACCGCCGCCGCGGCGATCCAATGCAGGGCCATCAGCACGGTTTCCTCCAGCGCCATTTGGAATCCTTGCGTGAAGGCCATCTTGTCGGCCATCTTCGGGGTGCGCATGAACGGCGTGGATTTGGTGAAGATGCCCTGCCACATGGCCCAGGCGATGGCGTAGGTCAAACCCATTCCGGCCACGGCCGACAGGATTCGCTGCTTGACGCCGCATTTGACGCGCGTGCTGTACAGAAACAGGTGGTGAATAATCTTGGCGAAGAACACGCCGACCGTCGGCAAGGTGAAGAAGGCCAGCGGCGTGGCGAAATAGTGGGGCGCCAGCACCATGCCCAACGACCAAACCAGCGAGGTCACGCAGAACATCAAGTAAAGCCCGTCGGCGATCCATGGCAGCCAACCCGAGATGAAATGGTATTTCTGGCTGGGGGTAAGTCCGGTCGCCTTGAACGGCACCAAGGCCCGCCAATGGGCCTTCAAGATTTGGATGGCGCCGTAGGCCCAGCGGAAACGCTGCTTCTTATAGGCCATGAAACTGTCGGGCACCAATCCGAAGCCCATGCGCTCCTGGATATAAACCGATTCGTAGCCGTGTTTCAGCAGGCGCAAGCCCAGTTCGGCATCCTCGACGATGCACCATTCCGACCAGCGGCCGCTGTCTTCCAGCGCCTTCTTGCGGATCAGGGTCATGGTGCCGTGCTGGATGATGGCGTTGGCCTCGTTGCGATAAACCATGCCGATGTCGAAGAATCCGGCATATTCCCAATTGATCATTTCCTTGAACAGGTCTTTGTCCCAATCCCGATGGTCCTGCGGGGCTTGGACGTGGCCGACCTTGGGGTCCTTGAAATAAGGGATCAGGGAGCGCAGCCAGTCGGGCCGGACCTGATAGTCGGAATCGACCACGCCGACGACTTCGGCGTCCGGGGCGGTCTTGGTCAGGGCGAAATTCAGGGCTCCGGCCTTCGCGCCCGGCCACTTGCCCAGGCTGAAGAATTTCACCCTGTCGCCCAACGTGTCGCAGTATTCCTTTACCGGCCGCCACACCTCGGGGTCCTTGGTGTTGTTGTCGATGACCAGCACCTCGAAATTGGGGTAATCCAGCGCCAGCAGGCTGTCTATGGTCAGCTTGACCATTTCCGGGGGCTCGTTATAGCAGGGCAGATGCAGCGAAACCTTGGGGAAATAGGCCGCTTCGGTGGAATCCGGATCGGTCTTAAGCGGTTTGAAGGCGCGCTTCAGCCGACCCGACCACGTCAATTCGGTCAACTCGACGCCGGAAATCAGAATCACGATCAGCAACAACGCCTGGGCGGGCAGCATCACGAAGGCCATTAGGCTGAAATTGGGGCCGAGATCGCGCATGACCGGCACCGACATGGTCCAGATCAGCAAGGTGGCGGCGAACTGGACCAGCACGCCGAAGAAGATTTTGCCCGGCAGTTGCAGGGTTTTCCAGCGGGCCAGGAACCAAAAGGCGGGCAGCAGGGCGATCAGGGTGGCGGCGGCGGCCTGGAACGGCCATTCCTCGAATTCGATGACCGGGCCGATCCAACTGAATTTGGGTTGGCGGTCGACGGTGAAAATGCCCCAATGTTTTTCGCTTGCCGTATTGTCCAGATTGACTTTCCACGGCTGGTCGAAGGCTTCGACGATGTTGTAATCCAGGTGCTGATCGTTGGCCCAGTTGATGAACCGGCGCAGGAACAGGGCTTGGTTGACCAACGACGGCTGAGCCTGTCCGTAGGCGCGACCGGCCGACGGCCATCCCACTTCGCCGATGAAGATGGGCTTTCCGGGATAAAGAGCCTTGACGTCGCTGACCATGCGTTTGGTGAAGTCGAGAGCGTCGTCGATGCTGACATGCTCCCAGAACGGCAAGGTATGGATGGTCAGGAAATCCACCTCCTGCACCAGTTCGGGATAATCCAGCCAGATGGCCCAGGCTTCGGCCGTGCTGACCTTGACCCGGGAGGGAACGGCGGCCTTGACCCGGCGGATGTAGCGAATCATCTGATCGATGGTCAGGCGGTGCAGGGTCAGGTTTTCGTTGCCGACGATCACCCGGTCCACATTGGGATTGTTGCGGGCGATGCGGATGATGTTTTCGATTTCCACTTCGTTGCGGGCCAACCGCTCGTCCACCCAGGCGCCGGGCAACACCTTCAAGCCGTGTTTGGCGGCCAAGGCGGGCACTTGGTCCAACCCTTCCAGGGTGGAATAGGTGCGCACCGCATCGACTTTTCCCGCCAGCATCGCCAAATCTTCGTCCATTTGCTGGGCGGTCGGCAGATATTTGGGAGCGTTCTCGGGATATTTGCGCGCCAGGGTCGGGTCGTCGTCGGCCCGGCTGGGACTGAACGAGACGCTGTTGATGGCTCCCGCCCAAGGCAAACCCGTTTTGGGCCGGTTCATCGCGGCCCAGAAGCCGAGATTCCCCAAAACGATTAAGATCAGAACCACAAAACCGGAAAAACGCATGAACGGTGATGTTCCAAATGACGTATGGATTAGAACCCGAAATTATGGTCTTTTTCGGGTGACGCTCACCCTAAACGAAATCCTCGCCGCCTGTCTACGGATTGGCGCACCGAATTGCGATGAAAGGGCTTTTTGCTTGCTTCTCAACCGCAGGAGTTTTTTGGCGGCATCAGTTGCCGCCGGTTTGATCGGCTCGCGCCGCGTCTTCGCCGGGCAAACCGGGTTCACCATCGTCGCGCTGGGCAGCTTCAGCGGGGCCAAGGCGGTGATGGGGATCGACGCTTTGGACGGGGTCAATCTGGCGCTTAAGGATACCGGATTCCGTCTTGCCAATCTCGAGGTGCGCCTGGAAATGGACGACGACAAGGGCGAACCCGGCGCGGCGCTGGCGCTGGCCAAGCGCAGGATCGGCGTCGAACCAATCGACGTGGTGTTGACGGCGCTCGGTCCGGCGGCGCTGTCGCAGGTGGCCCCCCTATACGCCGACGCGGAAGTTTTCGTACTTAATTTGGGCCAAGCGCCGCAAATCCTGGCCGAGCAAGGGTGCAGCCCGTGGTTTTTCGATTTGGTCGGCGACGAGAACGGACTGCACGAAGCGGCCGGACTGGCGATGAACGCCGACGGCATCAAACGGGTGGTGGTGGTGGGACCGGATCGGCCCGGCACCGATCATGCGGTCGAGGTACTGGGACGAACCTTCCAAGGCCAGATTCTGGCCACGGTCAAAAGCGGCGAGGGCGCCGCCACCTTTTCCAAGGAATTGGGGATGATCCGGCATCTGGTTCCCGATGGGGTATATCTGTTGTTGTCGGGAGGGTCTGGCGTCGCCTTCATGCACGGCTGGGGCGATCAGGAGCCCTTGGGACGCCCCCGCCTGTACGCTCCCTGGTACGGTTTCGAGCCGGCCTATCTGACCGCCATGGGCGATTCAGCCTTGGGCGTTACCACGGTGGGAACCTGGACGGCGGATATGGAATCGCCCATCGGTCATCGCATGATCACGGGGTTCGAAAGCGAATTCGGCCGGTCGCCGTCCACATGGAGCTGCAACGGCTACGATGCGGTCAACATGCTGGACGCGGTTCTGAAAATGGGTCAAGGCAAGATGCCGGACAAGGACACTTTCCGCAATGCCATGCGTCACTCCGAATCGGCGTCGCCCAGGGGGATCGTCCGCTTCAATAGCAATCACTTCCCCGTCCTGACCTATTGGCGGCGGGTGGTGGCCCGGGACGCCAAGGGCCGACTGGTTCATGAAACCAAGGGCGAGATCGTCAAGGACTGGCGGGGTCACGCCGAGTCTTGTTCGATGCGCTGGGAGGACCCGTCCGCGGCGGCGGTCAAGAAGAAATGAAGCGGTGCACGGTTCTTTCCCATGTGGCGTTCGAGGATTTGGGGCTGCTTGAGCCGGTTTTGCGCGAACGCGGCTTTCAACTGCGCATCGTCGACGTTCCGGCGCAAGGCGTTCCCGGCGAAGCCGATGTCGCCAGCGCCGATTTATGGGTGGTGCTGGGCGGACCCATCGGGGTTTACGAAACGGATCGCTATCCGTTTCTGGGCCCCGAGCAGGATGCGATCGGTCGCAGGTTGACGGCTCAAGCGCCGGTATTGGGGATTTGCCTGGGGGCGCAAATGATGGCGGCGGCTTTGGGCGGGACGGTGGCGGCCAACCCCAACGGCATGGAAATCGGCTGGTCTTTGCTGAGCTTGTCGGACGCCGGACGGCGCAGCCCGGTGCGTCATCTGGAAGGGCTGAACGTGCTTCACTGGCACGGCGACGCGATCGATCCGCCCAAGGGCGCCGCGATTTTGGCCTCCACCGCCGCTACCGCCTGTCAGGCGTTCGCGTGGGGAAAGCGGGCGCTGGCGTTGCAATTCCACCCCGAGCCGACCGCCCGGGGGCTGGAACGCTGGCTGGTCGGTCATGCCGCCGAACTGAACATGTCAAAGGTCGACATCGCCGCCTTGCGGTCCGATAATCATCGCTTCGCGCCGCTTTTGACCAAGGCGCTGGCCGATCTTGCCGCGGAATGGCTGAACGAAGCGGGAGTGTAATCATGTTTGGAGTAAACGGCGTTATTCTGTGGGTTGGGGTCTTGACGGTGCTGGCGGTGCTGATCACGCGCTGGCGCATCGGCGCGTGGGACATCGATGCCGAAAAGGGGCCGCCGTCGCCTTCGATCGCCAGTCTGGTGGCGTTGGCGGCGGGGCTGATCATGGTGGGGGTCGGTTCCTATCTGATCATCATGGATAATTAGCGAGTGGAATGGCGCGATCAGGCGATCGTTCTTGGACTTCGTCCTCATGGCGAAAGCGGCGCCGTCGTTTCGGTGCTGACCGAATCGCACGGACGACAAGCGGGCATGGCGCGCGGCGCCCATTCGGTCAAGCAGCGCGGCGTGCTGATGCAAGGCAATCTGGTGTGGGCGTCGTGGCGGGCCAGACTGGCCGAGCAATTGGGGACTTTGCGGTGCGAACTGGTCGATGCCCGCGCTGCCCAGGCCTTGGACGATCCGGCTCGTCTGGCCGCCTTGACAGCGGCCTGCGGCTTGACCCAAATCGCCGCGCCGGAACGTCAGCCGTTGCCCGCCCTGTTCGGGGCGCTGGACGCGCTGTTGAAAGCCCTGGCCCATCCGACGTGGCCCAGCGTTTACGTGCATTGGGAACTGGCCTTGTTGCGGGGGTTGGGCTACGGCCTGGATCTGACCTGCTGCGCCGCCACCGGCGTCAATGACGGCTTGGCGTATGTCAGCCCCAAATCGGGCCGGGCGGTATCGCTTTCGGCGGGCGAGCCCTATGCGGGCAGGCTGCTGCCGTTGCCCAGGTTCCTGGTGGACGGCGGCGAGGGAGACCCCGCCGACGTCATCGGCGGATTGGCCCTGACCGGCTATTTCCTCGACCGCCACGTTCTGTCCGCTCACGGGCTGACGTTCCCTCCGGCCCGCGATCGCTTGGTGGAAAGGTTGAAGGGGACTCAGGCGAACAGGTTATAGCGGACGATGCAATAGATGGCTCTTACGCCGTCTTTCCATCCGATCTTCTTGCCGTCTTCGTAAGTGCGCCCCGAATAACTGATGCCGACTTCGTAAATGCGGGGGCGGGGGGCGAGTCTGGCCAGCTTGGCGGTGATCTCGGGTTCGAACCCGAACCGGTTTTCGACGATGCCGATCCGTTGCACGATCTCTCGGCGGAAGACCTTGTAGCAGGTTTCCATGTCGGTCAGGTTCATGTCGGTGAACATATTGGAAAACAGGGTCAGCAGCTTGTTTCCAATGGAATGCCAGAAATAAAGAACCCGGCTTTCCTCACCGCCCTTGAACCGCGAGCCGAACACCACGTCGGCGCGATCGTCCAGGATGGGGGCCAGCAGTTTGCCATAATCATTGGGGTTGTATTCCAGGTCCGCGTCCTGGACCAGGACAATGTCCCCGGATGCCTTGTGAAAGCCGGTGCGCAGGGCTGCTCCCTTGCCCCGGTTGACCGGATGCGCAACGGTGGCGATTTGGGGATGGGCCGCCGCAAGCTCGGCCATCACCGAAACGGATCGGTCTTTCGATCCGTCGTCGACAATGACGATTTCCAGGTCCAAACCGCCGCGTTCGGCGGCCAATACCCTGCCGACGATCGTCTTTAGGGTGCTTTCCTCGTTATAACAAGGGATTACCACGGAAAGCAGTCTGCATTTATTCATCACGCGCTCCAGACCCGACGCCGATGCGGGCGGTTTTCGATCGGCCGGATTACTGCCCGGCCACGGGCAAAACTTAAAGAGCCTTCAACAAACTCACATGCTTGAGTATGGTTTCCACCCCTTCGGACTTGAAGTTAAGGCGAACGCAGTCCCACAATACCGATTCGATCTCGGCAAGATTGTTGGCGTTGAACATTTCAACGGACAGATTGTACATAAGCGTTCCCAGGATCTTCTTGATGTTCCGGATGCTCGGGTTGATGGTCGTCGCCCGTATCATCGTATTAATCGAGATTCGGGTATATCCTTCCTTCAAGAACATAATTCCGCGCATGTAGATAATGTTTGAAAGCTCGTGATATAGTTTGTGAATGTCCTTGTTTTCAACGTGAATTCGTCCGGCGCGCTTCATGCCGAATATTCTTTGTATGATTATTTCTTTTTTATAGGTGTCCTCAATCGTGTCGAGCGATGTGTGCTTGTCGAGCGCGTCGAACAATCCGTCGTCATCGAGGTTCAATTCGGAGCTTTTCATTACATTGACATTCAGGAACATATTCAGTTCGGGGTAGCCGTCATACAGGGATATGGCCTCCCGCAGGGCTATTTCCGACTCGTTTATTCTGCCGTTGCTGAATAGACTTATGCCGGAGGCGAACAACACCCGAGATAGATCGGCGCGAATGTCTTTGGCGTAAACGCCAAGGGATAATATTCTTCTAAGGAACAATTCCGCATCGGTCAGGTTTCCGGAGCCCAGGTGGTTCATGGCGCCGATATATAATGATTCGCTGTATTTCCTGGCGGTCGTGCGGCAGTTTGGGTCCGCCGCCAAAGCTTTCGACAGGAAGCCGCTGGAGACGTCGTTCATGCCCTGTTGAAGGAATTTCTCGCCCAGCGCCGCCGCCAAATCCGTGGACACTTGAATGGCGTATTGATTGTCGTTTTGCGAGGGGGTTCTGGTTTGAAGCGGCAGGCTCGATCCGTTCAAGGGGTCTTCGCCCTCCAACAGGGTTTCCACGACCTCGCCGTAGCGTTCCCATAATTTGTTGTGGCTGAAAACCGGGTGCTCGTCGCCGGTCAAATGATAGGCCAGGGGAACAAGAGGGGAAAACAAAGGGACATGGCTTCGCCACAAGGCGTTGATCGTGGTGTGCTCGTTTACGCCGCTGACCACGCCGTAATTCATCGATAGATTTTCGAACGTCGCGTAAAAGGTTCTGATAACGGTCGGCGTCGTGAACACCGTTCCGGTGGTTTCCGTATTGCTTCTCCACAATCGGTCGGAACCGGGGACCACGAAGCAGGGGCCTTTTCCCGCTTTGTGACAGTCCGCGTCGTCGCCGGGCCACAACGCGACATTGGACCCGCCTAGATTGGTGCTGAAGATAACATGCGATTTAACCAGTTGCTCGATCGCGCACAATTCGTGAATGTAATCGTCCTCGATGCAATAGACGAAATCCGCATCGCTATCCCGGGCGGTTCGCCACGATTCGGTCCAACTGGCATTGTTGCCCCGACCCTGAAGAGGGATAAGCTTATGCGGATATTTGCATTTATCAAGTATCTTTTGTAAATTGACAAGGGTCTGCTGTTTACTGTGGTCGTCGATGACAGTCAAAGTGATGTCAATAAAGTCAAAGCACATATTGATGCTGGACACTACCGAAGCGGCGCATCTTAAGACCACGTCCGATTTGACCGGCCGCTCGACGCCGCATTGATGTACATATCCGCCGTCATGCGTTCTTAAAATTATATCCAGCTTCATTGGTATCTCATCTGTCCGGAAAGAATCCGCGGGAGACTACTACAACGACGGTGACATGGGAATCGCTTTTGGCCGGAATTCAAGCTTCGAGCGGGGAAGGACGTCCACAAGGGTCAAACAAGATCGTTCTCGGCGATGCCGGTCTCCGCAGCCGCGTCCTCGCGGATCAACGGCAGTTTGACGGTGAAGGTGGCGCCCTGTCCCGCCACGCTGTCCAGCGTGATGGCGCCTTGGTGTTTGTTGACCACCACGTCGTAACAGATCGCCAGTCCTTGACCGGTTCCCTTGCCGACGGCCTTGGTGGTGAAAAACGGGTCGAAGATTTTTTCGCGGATGGATTCGGGAACGCCGTTGCCGGTATCCGAGATGCCGACAGAGACGGTTTCCTGATCGAAGGCGGTGGCGACGGTGATACGGCCCGGAAAGGGCTTGCCCGATTCCTCGATGGCTTGGGCGGCGTTGACGATCAGATTCAGAAACACCTGATTCATTTCTCCGGCCAAGCACAGAACGTTGGGCAGGTCGGGAGCGAACCGGCACTCCACTTCGGCCACATGTTTCCAGGTGTTGCGCGATACGGTCAGGGTGCTTTCCAAGGCGTGGTTGATGTCGGTAGTGGTCATATGGTGGGTGCTGGGGTGCGAGAATTCCTTCATGGAGGATACGATTCTGGATACTTGAGCGACCCCGCTTAGGGCGTCGTCGACGGCGGTTTGCATTTCGGTGCGCAGAAACTTCAGGTCTTCGGTGTCGACCTTTGCGGCGAAAACGCTGGCAATGCCGGGATCGGCCTGTTTAAGAAGGTCGTCGGCTACCTGCACGGCATCCATCACCGTGGACAGGGATTCGCCGACAAAGCGCAGATTGTCGCCGATGAATTGGGTGGGGGTATTGATCTCGTGGGCGATGCCCGCCGCCAGTTGGCCGACGCTGGCCAACTTGGCCGCCTGCATGGCCTGGGTTTGCGCCGCTTTCATCGCCTCCTCGGACCGGGTGCGCAGTTCGATCTCTTGCAGAATGGTTTGGGTGCGCTCGGCCACTTGACGCTCCAGTTCGCGTTGGTATTTCTTGCGCAGCGAGATGTCGCGGAACACCAGCGTCGCCCCCTCGAACCGGTCGTGGCTGTGCATGGCGGCCAGAATGTACTCGGCGGTAAAAGCGGTGCCGTCGGCACGGGCGAACGTCTGTTCGCATGCTTCGCCAAGTCCCGGCGGCAGCGGGAAGTCGGGCAGCGAATCGCAAAAGCCGCCGCACAGAACAGCGGGATAGCTGCTGCCCAGCAGCGCATCCCGGGTGGTTCGCAGGATTCGGCAGGCGGCGGGGTTGGCATAGGTAACCATTTGATCGAAACTGATGACGACGATGCCGTCGCCGGCCGATTGCAAGATCAGGTCGTGACGGGTACTCAACGATTCCACGTCTTCCTGGGCCTGGCGCAACTTGACCTGATATTTTCTGCGCCAGGAGTAAAGCCCGATCAGGCATAAATTCAACGCCGTGCCGGCGACGGCGGCGGCGGCGAATTGCTGGTAGCGTCTGGCCGGTAAAATCGCCGCTTGCGGGATCTGGGCGACGGAATAAAGCTTAAGTCCGTCGCTGGGCACTTCGGCGCTGGACATCACGGCGGGGATGGAATCGCCGCCGAACCGGATGATGTCGGGATATTCATCGATATTGGCCGACGCCATGGGAATGGGGTCGAGACGGGTGGTGGAGTACTGACGCTTTCGATCCGCGTCCGGCATCGCCACGGCCGTGGCGCCGGGAGTGACGTGAAAAATCAGGGAGGGGTCCAGACTAAGGATGACCACGCCTTGCGCGTCGGTGATGAAAGTTCCGGGCGGCAGCAAATTGGCGGTCTGTTTGGTGATGTTGCTTTTCAGGGCGACGACGCCGACGAACTTTCCGTCGACGGAGATCGGCGACGAGAAAAACAGTCCGGGCAAGCCGGTCTTGCGGCCGACGGCGAATTGCCGTCCCCGCCTGCCTTGTTTCGGGTCTTGGAAATAAAGACGGTCGGAATAATCGATGCCGACGAAACTTTCCGGTTTCTGATAATTGCTGGCGGCGATGCAAAATCCGTCGGCGTTTAACAGCCAGATCACATCGGCGCCAAGACGCGGCGCCAGATCCTCCAACAGGGGGTCGACCGTATCGATCGCCTTTTTCGAATTCGACGCCACCGCATTTTGTATTCGGCTGTCGTAACTCAGCACTTGCGTAACGCTGCCGATGGAAATGAAGCTGCCCGAGACGAACTGCACCAGGAGTTCAAGTTTGCTTTGGTTGGATTTTCTTGCCTGAATCAGGGCTTCGGCCATGTCCTGCCGATAGGAAAACGAACTGGCCATCCAGGCGACGACGATTACGGTCGCCTCAATCGCAAGCAACATCGCGCGCGGCCATCGCCGCGGAACGCCGTCATCAGGAACCAGGGGGCCAGCCCGCATCGGATCGTTCTCCCTCGGGTCGTCTCCATAAGACCCTCATTTTCTCTCAAAAACGCTCCGATAGGAAGGCCTAAATCATTGAGGCTGCTACAATCCCTTGACGCAAATGCGTCTATGGCTACTATATGCGGATTGATCATTTGGGGTTGGGTTTGATATGACCACGTCCGCCGTCGCCGGAACCATCCGCGAGACGCTGCTGTCCGATGCCTTGGGCGAGCGTTATTTGGCCTATGCCATGTCCACCATCGTGTCGCGGTCGCTGCCCGATGTGCGTGACGGTTTGAAACCGGTGCATCGACGGTTGCTGTTCGCCATGCGTCAGTTGAAGCTTGACCCCGAGGGCGGATTCAAAAAGTGCGCCCGCGTGGTCGGCGATGTCATCGGCAAATATCACCCTCATGGCGACGTGGCGGTGTATGACGCCATGGTGCGGCTGGCCCAGGATTTCGCCGTGCGCTATCCGTTGGTGGAAGGCCAAGGCAATTTCGGCAATATCGACGGCGACAACGCAGCGGCCATGCGGTACACCGAGGCCAAGCTGACGGCGGTCGCCCAGGCCTTGATGGAGGGGCTTGACGAGGACGCGGTCGATTACCGCCCCAATTACGACGGATCGGAAGAAGAACCGGCGGTGATGCCCGCCGCTTTTCCCAATCTTTTGGCCAATGGCTCGGCGGGGATCGCGGTGGGAATGGCCACCAGCATCCCCCCCCACAACGCAGGCGAGATCTGCGATGCGCTGCTGTATCTGATCGACAAGCCCGACGCCTCCGTCGACGACCTGCTGCCGCTGCTGCCCGGTCCCGATTTTCCCACCGGCGGCGAACTGGTGGAATCCAAGGAATCCATCGCCGATGCCTATCGCACCGGGCGCGGCGGGTTCCGTCTGCGCGCCAAGTGGGAAGTCGAGAAGCTGTCTCATGGACTTTACCATATCGTCATCCGTGAAATTCCCTATCAGGTGCAAAAGTCCAAGCTGATCGAAAAGATCGCCGAGCTGATGGAGGAAAAAAAGCTGCCGCTGCTGGCCGACATCCGCGACGAATCCGCCGAGGATGTCCGGGTGGTGCTGGAGCCGCGCAACCGCACCATCGAGCCGGAACACGTCATGGAGCAGTTGTTTCGCCAGACCGAACTGGAAGTCCGGGTGCCGCTCAACATGAACGTGCTGGACAAGGATTCGGTTCCCCGGGTGATGACCTTGAAAGAGGTGCTGGCGGCGTTTCTGGCCCATCGCATGGAGGTGCTGGAGCGGCGCTCGCGCTACCGTCTGGACAAGATCGCCGCCCGGTTGGAGGTGCTGGAAGGCTATTTGAAGGTGTTCCTCAATCTGGACGAGGTCATCCGCATCATTCGCACCGAGGACGAACCGAAACCGGCCCTGATCAGGACCTTCGAACTGACCGAGGTTCAGGCCGAGGCCATTTTGAACATGCGCCTGCGCTCGTTGCGCCGTCTGGAAGAAATGGAAATCAGGAACGAACACAAGAAGCTGTCCAAGGAGCAAAGCGCCCTTAACGCGCTGCTGGCCAGCGAGGATAAGCGCTGGATCGCCATCGCCGGGGAAATCGGCAAAATCAAAACCGCCTTCGGTCAGGATACCGAGCTGGGCCGCCGCCGCACCGTGTTGGGAAGCGCTCCCAGCGCGGTGGTCGTGCCGATCGAAGCGTTCATCGAACGCGAGGCGATCACCGTGGTTCTGTCGGAAAAAGGTTGGATCAGGGCGATGCGCGGCCACGGCGAACAGCCGGAAGATCTGAAATTCAAAGAGGGCGATTCCCTCCATCTGATCGTCAAGGCCGAGACCACCGACAAGATTTTGATCTTCGCCAGCGACGGGAGGTTCTACACCCTGGGGGGCGACAAGCTGCCCAAGGGCAGAGGGCACGGCGAGCCCCTGCGCATTCTGATCGATTTGGCCAACGACGTTTCGGTGGTCGCCATGTTCGTCCATCGTCCGGGCCGTAAACTGCTGCTGGCCAGCCAGACCGGGCGCGGTTTTCTGGCCGAGGAGTCCGAACTGATCGCCCAGACGCGGGCCGGGCGCATGGTGCTGACCGTGGACGAGGGCGAGAAGGCCGCCTTTTGCATTCCCGCCATCGGCGACGCGGTCGCCGTGATCGGTGACAACCGCAAGCTTCTGGTGTTCAAGCTTGACGAAATTCCGGTGATGAGCCGGGGGCGCGGGGTCATTTTGCAAAAATACCGCGACGGCGCCGCTTCGGATATTCTGGTGTTCCGCATGGAAGACGGGCTTTCCTGGAAACTGGGCGAGCGCGAACGGGTGGAAAAGGATTTGCTGCCCTGGATCGGCAAACGCGCCTCGATCGGCAGATTGCCGCCCACCGGCTTTCCCAGGGGCAACAAGTTCCGTTGATCTGAGTTAATTGTGTATCGAATCTCTTCTGCCTACTACATCTTGATCAAGATGAATCTGGGTTTTTTATTGTGAGTCATTTTTACCACACTTTCGACTCCGCCAGTAAAAAAGTGAATCGGCAATGAATCTCGGGTGTTGACGCACGGAATCCGCTGTGATTCCATCCCCGGATGCTCAAGGTTATTCGACAGAGACTGCGGACTATTTGGGGGCCATTGATCGCCCTCGGCGTGGTTGTTTATTTCGCCTATCACACGGTTGAAGGCGATCGCGGCGTGCTGGCCTATCTGCGTCTGAAAGCCAAGCTGGACGAGGCCGAACTGCAACTGGCCAAGGTCACCACCGACCGTCAGGAATTGGAGCACCGGGTGTTGCTGCTGCGTCCCGATCATCTCGACCCCGACATGCTGGAAGAGCGGGCCAGGATCATGCTCAACATGGGCCGCGACGGCGAGCAGGTCATAATAGAAAATAGTCGCCGCTGATCGTTTTATGATAGGGTCCGCATACCAAGCGGGCTAGAGAAACGATATGGACGACGGCGCACCCAACGCAACCACGGTTTTGCACCAAGCAATCGCGGACTTGAACGCGGGCAACATAACGGAGTCCTTGCGGCATTGCCGTCAGTCCATCGAGCTGGACCCCGATCAGGTGGATGCGTGGCATCTGTTGGGCGTGGTCCTGTTGCGCATGGGACAAGTGCCGGAATCGGTCGAAGCATTCCGGCGATCCCTGTCCATCCATAAGACCGCCGGGTGTCTGGTCAATCTGGCGTTGGCGCTAAAGGCCCAGGGAAACATGGCGGAAGCCGAGGCCGCTTTTCGGGACGCCATCGCCATCAATCCCGGTTTCGCCGAGGCATACAACAATTTGGGCAATCTTCTGGCCTTGCAGGGGCGCCGGGATGAATCCATAGCGGTGCTGCGTCAAGCGGTCGAATGCAATCCCGGCTATGCCGACGCCTATGACAATCTGGGGCGGCTGCTGCGCCTTAACGGCGATCTCAAGGGAGCCATCGCCAGTTTCACCACCGGCGTTTCCATCGCGCCGCATTCGGTTCCGCTGTTGATGAACTTGGCCAACGCCCTGCGCGCCGACGGCGATGTGGACGGCGCGCTGATGCGGTTTTCCCAGGCGGTTGAATTGGAGCCCGGCAAGGCCGACGCTCACAACAATCTGGGCGCGATGCTGGGGATCAAGGAGCGGACGGAACAAGCGGCGATCCACTTCGGCAAGGCGGTGGACCTTGATCCGGGGTTTACCGATGCCCGCATCAACTTGGCCAACGCCTTTCGCGTGCTTGGGCAAACCGAACGGGCGTTGGCGGTTTACAAGGAGGCCTGCGAAAGATCCCCGGCCGATCCCAAAACCCACAACGCGCTGGGCGGCATGTACCGAGAAATGGGTTTGCACGACCTTGCCGCCGCCAGCTTCGAGGCGGCGCTGAAGTTTTCTCCCAACCAAGCGCACATCCACCACAATCTCGGTCTGGTTCATAAGGCCAAGGGAAAGCTGGACGATGCCATCGCCGCCTTCCGCAAAGCCGTCGAGTGCCGACCCGATTACGCCGACGCCTACAACAATCTCGGGGTCGCGCTTAGGGACAAGGGCGATACCGCGGGCGCCATGGAAGCGTATCGGAAGACCTTGGAGGTTCAACCCGACAACGTGGACGCCCATAACAATATCGGGGTTCTGTGCAAGACCATGGGCAAGCTTGAGGATGCCATCGCGTCCTATCGCCGCGCCATCGAATTGAAACCGGATTTTCCCGAGGCCTACAGCAATATGGGGTCGGCCCTGTCGGCGAGCGGGCGGGGGACGGAAGCCATCGCCTCGTTGCGCAAGGCGCTTACGCTGCGCCGGAATTTTCCCGAGGCGTACAACAATCTGGGTGTCGCCTATATGGAGTTGTCTCGCGTCGACGAGTCCATGGCCAGCTTCCGGATGGCCTTGGATCTCCGTCCTTCCTATGCCGAAGCCAACAGCAATCTGGCGGTTTGTCTGGTCGTCCACGGCCGCTTCGACGAGGCCTACGCCTTGTACGAGCGGGCCCTGGAAATAATGCCCGATTTTGTCGACGCTCATTGGAACCGGTCTTTGGTCTATCTGGTCCAGGGCCGGTTCGATATCGGCTGGAAGGCCTATCAATGGCGGTGGAAGCGACCGAACGCCGTGCGGCAGGGCTATCCGGGACCGGAATGGGACGGAAGCCAATCCCTGGTAGGGAAGACCATCGTGATCCATCACGAGCAGGGATTGGGCGACAACATTCAATTCATCCGCTATGCCCACAAGATCAAGGAATTGGGAGGCCGAGCGGTTTTTCACGTCCAACCCGAAATCCGTTCGTTATGCGCCACCGTCGGCGACGAGTTCGTGGTGGTCGGTCGTCCCGAGGATACCGGCGTTTATCATTTTCAAAATCCGATGCTCAGCATTCCCGGCGTGTTGAAAACCGACCTTGATTCCATACCGTCCATGCCGGGATATTTGCGGGCCGATCCGGCCAAGACCGAAGCATGGCGGGATCGGTTGCGGGATTTGCCCGGATTGAAGGTCGGGATCGTTTGGCGAGGACGTCCAGAACACAAGAACGATCGCCTTCGATCGATGACCGCGTATCAATTCGTGACGATTTTCCAAGGGTTGGACCTGTCGGTGGTCAGCTTGCAAAAGGACCCCAGGCCCGAGGAATTGTCCCTGCTGCGCCACGGCATCGCGTCTTTCACGGACGCATCCGATTTTCTTCAAGACTTTTCCGATACCGCCGCCGCCGCCGCCGCTCTGGATCTGGTCGTTTCGGTGGATACCTCGGTCTGTCATGCGGTGGGGGCGATCGGCGCTCCGGTCTGGACTTTGATCGCGTCATCGCCCGATTGGCGGTGGTTGCTGGATCGCGAGGATTCGCCCTGGTATCCCAGCATGCGGCTGTTCCGGCAAGCGTGTGTCGGCGAATGGGGGGGGGTGTGCGAGCGCGTTCGCGACGCCTTGATCCAGCGGATCGCGGAAACAGGCGCGAAACGGAAGACCAAAGGCAAGGCGAAGAAACCGGCCTCTTCGCGTGAATGACGCCATCGGCCGACCGGACGGACGTCCGGCATGGATGGATTTTGAGTATGTCCATCTATAAGTAATGTTTTGACCCTATCCCTAAAAATTCCAATCCGTCTATCCTATTGGTCTATCCGATCGTATAGTTTTGGATAGAACCCCAAACGGCCTATGGCGCGACAGTCGGAACGAAAAAGGGGGGGGGGACGTGGTTGAAGAGTTGGATGTTTTCGCCCTAAGGGCGGTTCTCGATACCATCAACGCCTATATCTTCACCAAGGATATGCAGGGGCGCTACACCTTTGCCAATCGCGTGGTGCTCGATCTGTTCGGCGTTTCGCTTGATCAGTTAATCGGAAGAACCGACAACGATTTTTTCGATTTGGCCTCGTCCAACGAAATCCGCGACAACGACATGCGAGTCCTGAACCATGGCGAGACGATCGAGAAAGAAGAACGAAACGTCATCAAGGCGATCGGCAAATGCAGAATATATTGGACGGTGAAAACGCCCATTCGCGATGACCGGGGGGTTATCGTCGGGATGAGCGGCATTTCCACCGACATCACCGAACGCAAGCGGTTGGAAGCCATCGTCGGCGAGCAGCGCGAACTGTTGGAAGCGGTGTTGACCAACATCGACGCCTGCGTCTACATGAAGACGCCCGACCGCCGGTTTCTGTACGTCAACAAGCGGACCGCCGATCTGTTCGGCTGGCCGGTCGAGCAAATCATCGGCAGGTTCGACGTCGAGGTTATGCCAAAAGATATCGCCGATCGATTCTGGGAGATGGATCAACAGGTCTTCGCTACCGGGCAAAAGGTCGTGGGCGAAGAAGAGTTCGTGGAAAAATCGGGTCATGTGCGGCATTTCTGGTCGATCAAAATGCCGATGAAGCACAAAGGGACCGATGAGGCGATGATCGGTTTTTCCTCGGACGTGACGCAGCTTTACGAATTGAAGGAAGAACTGCGCAGACAAGCCAACACCGATCCGCTGACCGGGCTGGCCAATCGCCGGGCGTTTTTCGAAGACGCCAGCCGGGAAATTCTTAGGTCGAAGCGTTACCTCAATCCCATGTCCCTGGTTATCTTCGATCTCGACAATTTCAAAACGGTCAACGATCGGTTCGGGCATCAAGTCGGAGATCAGGTTTTGTGCGAAGTCGCCAAACGGTGCGAGATGATCGTCCGCGACTGCGATTCCCTGGCCCGGATCGGCGGCGAGGAATTCGTGGTTCTTCTGTCCAATACCGATTTGGAAGAAGCGGTGATCACGGCCGAGAGGCTGCGCACGGTGGTTGCCGATCATCCCATAACCCGCGAGATCGCTTTGACCATCAGCCTTGGCGTCACGACGATTTGCTGTGACGACGAGGATATTTACGACCTGATGAGGCGCGCCGACAAAGCCCTTTACGCTGCCAAGAACGCCGGACGCAACCGCGTGGAGGTCGACCGGGACGCAAGCGGAATCATACCGGTTGAAGGGCCTTCAACACCGCTTTGGAATGGCCGGTGACCTTGACCTTGGTCCAAATGGACGAAACCGCTCCGTTCTCGTCGATCAGGAAAGTGGACCGTTCGATGCCCATATAGGTTCGTCCATACATGGATTTCTGCTTCCACACGCCATAGGCCTCGCAGACGGTTCCGTCCTCGTCGGACGCCAGGCTGAACGGCAGGTCGTATTTAGCCTTGAATTTCACATGGCTGGCGACGCCGTCCCTGGAGACGCCGACGATGACGGTGTTAAGAGCGGCGAATTGAGCGAAGTCTTCCTTGAAGCCCTGCGCTTCCGAGGTGCAGCCCGAGGTGTCGTCCTTGGGGTAGAAATACAAGACCACCCGTTTGCCTTTAAGGTCGCTTAAGGATATCCGACCGGAATCGGTGGGCATGGAAAACGCTGGGGCGGGTTGACCGACGGTAACGTTCATGGGGCAATCCTCGAACAAGAAACGGAAAGGACGATAGTATGCAATATTCGGTGGTTTGGGAATGCCGTGTATAGCTTGACTTCGGTCCATTCGCCCCTCACCCTTGTGCCGGTCAAACGGTAAGGCAGGCATTTTGGTTCACGGCACGGTACGACATATTTTTCGGGCGGTCGGAGGGATCGTTCTGGTTGCCGTGGTGGCGGCGCCGTTGCTGATTTGGCGGTTGTCGCAAGGACCGTTGGACTTGGACTTCCTTACTCCCTCGATCAGAAACGCGGCGGTCGCCAAGGACGGGTCGTGGCGCGCCGATTTGGACCGCACGGTGCTGGCCTTGGGACATGGCCGCCACATGGTCGAAATCCAGGCGCAAGGTGTCCGCTTTTATCTTGGTGACGACGACAAACCGGCCTTGGCCGTTCCGGTGGTGGCGTTCAGTTTTAATGCACGGTCGCTGTTGTCAGGAATACTGGCGCCGTCTTCGATCCGGATCGAAGGGCCCCATCTTCGCTTGACCAAGGATGAAACCGGCCATGTGGCGCTGGCGGTCAACGACGATCAGGATGTGGGACCGGCGCTGCCCATTTTCCTGATGGATGAATTGACGGGTGAATACGATCCGATGAAGCCGGGGCGGCAATTGCGGGAATTTTCGATCGTTGACGCGCAATTGACCATCGAGGATACGGCCGCGCACCAGACATGGTCGATGCCGTCGGTGAATTTCGAGGCCCGACGGAACGCCTCTGGCGGCACTTTCGATTTCGCCTCCGCTTTCGATCGCGATAGCGGGGGCGGCACGTTGCTGGTCAATGGAAGCTATGACCGGACGACGACCAAATGGCTGCTGCAAAGTTCGGTGTCGGCCGTCCATCTAGCCCATTTATCCACACTCGATCCGAGGATGGCGTGGTTGAGTTCCGTCGACTTTCCGCTTAGCGGGCAGTTTCGCTTCGAAGGGGATGGCGCGGCAGGTTTGAACGCGGCCGAGTTCGACGTCAAAGGCGACAGCGGGCGGATTCGTCTGGCCGATCCGGTTGGGACGCAATATCCGTTGTCCTCCTTGTCGCTTAAGGGGACGATCGATCTCGAGCGGCACCAGCTTAAATTGATCCAGTCCAAGATCGTCTTGGAAGACGGCGCCACTTTTTCGGTCGCGGCTTCCATCGGCGGTTTGGGGTCCGATTCCATGGACGTATTCGTGGAAGGGGGGTATGACCGCATCGCTTTCGATTCGCTCAAGTCGTTGTGGCCGACAACGGTGGCTCCCAACCCGCGCGAATGGATCGTCGCCAACTTGTCCAAGGGGGTCGTCCACGACGGCTCCATATCCTTGACGGGGGTATGGAAAGCGTCCAAGCCCGACGATTTCGACCTGCAAAGTCTTTCCGGAAAATTCAAAGCCACCGGCTTGTCGGTCAATTATATCTCGCCCATGCCCCAGGTTCATGACGGATGGGGAACGGCGCGTTTCGATCAGAAAGCGTTTCGGGTCGATATCGAGGGCGGGCAAGTCACCAATCTCAAGGTCGTCGGCGGCACGGCCGTCTTCGGCGGTTTGGATCAGGCGGATCAATTCGCCGATATTTCCGTTTCGGTGGCGGGGCAATTGCCGGGCGTTTTGTCGCTGATCGATCAGAAACCGCTTGGATATGCCTCGGCCATGGGGATCGATCCGGCGGCGGCGGGCGGGGATACTCTCACCAAATTGTCGCTGCGTTTTCCCTTGCTGAAAAATCTTCGATTGGACGACATCGCCATCAAGGTTCATTCCGACCTTGACGGCGCAAGATTGCCAAAAGTGGTTTCCGGTCTGGATTTGACGCATGGAAAATTGGCCTTGAATTTGGACGCCAAGGGTATGGACGTCGTCGGCGCCATTTTGCTGGGCGGCATTCCCGCCACTTTGGAATGGCGCGAGAATTTTTCTTCCAAGACGGCTCCGTTCCGCAGCCGCTACGTGCTGCGATCCACCGCAGTAGACGCCAAGCAACTTTCGCAGTTCGGTCTGGATACGCCGCCGTTCGTCGCGCCGTGGATGGAGGGAAATCTGGGCGCGGTGGTCATGGCGACCATGAGCGGATCGGGGAAAGCCGATATCGCTGTCGATGCGGACTTGACCCAAACCAAGATGAGCCTTCCGGGGCTGGACTGGCGCAAGGAGGTGAAAACCACGGGAAACGCCAATATCCGGATTGTTCTGGACGGCAAGCGCATCGTGTCCGTACCCGAATTCAACCTTGTGGCCGGTGATTTGAAGACAGGCGGCAACGTCGCTTTCAACGCCGCCGGACGCGCCCAGCGGGTCGAGTTCAAGAATTTGAGCTATGGCCGCACGGTTATGGACGGGGCCTTGGATATCGGTCCCGGCGGGGTTTTGTCCCTATCCATGAAAGGACCGGTCTTCGACGCCACTCCGATCGTGTCTTCGGACGATGGCGGATCGCCGTCTCCGCCCGGTCCAAAGGACATGCAGCCCATCCATATTTCGGCGCAATTCAAGCAGGTCTGGTTGTCCCGACCGGGCAGCATCGAAGACATGACCGCCACGCTGATTCGCGAAAAGGGCGATTGGCGCACGGTAACGGTGCGGGCCAAGGTCGGCTCGTCGGCCAAGGACTTCATTTTTGAAATCAGTCCCCAAGGGCCGGTGCAGCGGAAACTTAAGTTGACGTCGCCCGATGCCGGGGCGGTGATGAAGGCGTTCGACGCCTATAACGATTTGGTCGGCGGGACGTTGTCCGTCGAAGGCCGCTTCGATGACGACAAACCGAATCAGCCGTTGACGGGAACCCTTCGCGTCAACGATTACAACGTGGTCCATACGCCCGCGCTGGCACGGCTGTTGACGGTGGCGTCCCTGACCGGCGTGGTCGACGTATTGAAGGGCGAAGGAATTTCGTTCTCGGTCCTCGAGGCGCCTTTTACCCTGTCCAACGGCCTGCTGAAGGTCAAGGACGCCCGGGCGACCGGTACGGCCTTGGGTTTGACCGCCAACGGCGAAATCGACATGGACCGCGATCGGCTGAAGCTTGATGGCACGCTGGTGCCGTTTTACACCTTGAACAGCGCGCTGGGCGGGGTGCCCGTGCTGGGGTGGCTGCTGAACGGCGGCGAGAAGGGGGGCGGACTGGTCGCCTTCAATTTCTCGATGAAGGGGTCCACGGACGAACCCGAGGTCACGATCAATCCGCTTTCGGCTCTGACGCCTGGGTTTCTGCGCCATCTGTTCGATATATTCGATACGAACGGCACAAGCGTCCGCAAGGGTGAATGAAACCCGGTAAAACGGCCCGCAGTGTCGCGGGCCGACACGATGGAACTACTCGGCCTCGGTTTCCTGTTCGTGGTTGTGGCCTGCTTCCTCGCCGGAGGGCGCGGCCGGGGCCGCGGGCCCGATGCCGGAGCGGGGCCTGGACAAAGCGACGGCCTTTTCCAAATCGGCCTCGGTGCACAGGCCCAGGGTGACCGGATTGCGCGGCTTGATGTTGGCGGCGTTCCAGTGGGTTTTTTCGCGGATGGCCTGGATGGTCGGCTTGGTGGTGCCGATCAGCTTGCAGATTTGAGCATCGGTTAAATCGGGGTGATGCTTCAAGATCCACGCCAAGGCGTCGGGACGGTCCTGGCGTTTGGACACCGGGGTATAGCGGGCTCCTTTCTGCTTTTCGCGCGTGTTCAAGAAATCGCTTTCGATAAGCATCATGTGGGAATCAGGATCGGCCTCGCAGCGCTTGATTTCGGCTGCGGTCAGTTGGCCGTTGGCGACCGGGTCCAGGCCGGTGATGCCGACGGCGACTTCGCCATCGGCGATCGCCTGAATTTCCAAGGAATGCAACCCGCAGAATTCGGCGATTTGCTCGAAACTAAGAGCGGTGTTTTCGACAAGCCAGACGGCAGTCGCCTTGGGCATGAGCGGCAGCGACATAAATCCTCCTAAAAATCCGCGAACGGGGAATATCGAACGTCGATATGACGTCAGTAGTCTATATAATGAACGGTTGAGGCAAGGTCAAACCTAGATCGTCAGAACGATCTTGCCCACATGAGACGACGCTTCGATGGCCCGATGCGCATCGGCGGCTTGCGCCAACGGAAAGGTGGCGTGGATGACCGGACGGATCGAGCCGTCGTTCAGCAGCGGCCAGACCTTTTCCCTAAGGGCTTGGGCCATGCGGGCTTTGGCTTCGACCGATTGGGGCCGCAGGGTCGAACCGGTCATGGTCTGCCGTTTCAACATCATGGTCATGAAATTGATTTCGGCCGTCGAGCCGTTCTGAAAGGCGATGCAAACCAGACGTCCCTCCGTTCCCAGCGCTTTCAGATTGCGGGCGATATAGTCGCCGCCCACCATGTCCAGGATCACGTCGACGCCCTTGCCCTGGGTGGCCTCCTTGACAACGGCCACGAAATCCTGCGCGGCGTAATCGATGGCCACGTCGGCGCCCAGTTCCTTGCAGCGCCCCAGCTTGGCGGCGCTGGCGGTGGTGAACACCTTGGCGCCCATGGCTTTGGCCGTTTGAATGGCGGTGGTGCCGATTCCGCCCGCGCCGCCATGGACCAGAAAGCTTTCGCCGAGTTTCAGTTGGCCCCGCTCGAACACATTATGCCAAACGGTGAAAAAGGTTTCCGGCAGAGCGGCGGCTTCGACCATGGTGAAACCGGCCGGGATCGGCAGACACAAACGGGCATCGACGGCGACGCGGTCGGCATAGCCGCCCCCCGCGACCAAGGCGCAAACGCCGGTTCCCACCAAGGCCGGATCGACGTTCCCGCCAACCGCCGCGACGGTTCCGGCCACTTCCAGGCCGGGCAGATCAGATGCGCCGGGCGGCGGCGGATAGGCACCTTGACGTTGCAGGATATCGGGGCGGTTGACACCGGCGGCGGCCACGGCAATGATCACTTCCCCGGCGCCGGGAGTGGGGGCGGGGCGATTGGCGATCGTCAACACCTCGGGGCCGCCGGGCTCGGAAATTTCCACGCAGGTCATCTGGTCGGTGGTCATGTTCTTATCCTTGAACAAACTTTTGCTTTGCATCAACGAAACCGGTCGCAAACCGGGCTATAAAATTCAACGAATTGTCCTTGGCAGTTCAACGCTGTTCGGCGCATCCTATCCATAAGGTCGCAAGGAGGGAAATAAAATGCTCAAAGGTAAAGTCGCAGTCGTTACCGGGTCCACCAGCGGGATCGGTTTGGGAATAGCTCAATCAGTCGCGGCCCAAGGGGCGGACGTGGTGGTCAACGGCTTCGGCGACGCCGCCGAGATCGAGAAAATCCGCTCCGGTCTGGAAAAGGATTACGGGGTTCGCGCCGTTTATAGCGGCGCGGATTTGTCAACCGCCGAAGGGTCGGCCGGCCTGATCGCGTTCGCCGAGGAAAAATTCGGACGCGTCGACATTCTGGTCAACAATGCCGGAATACAACATGTTGCTCCCGTCGAGGAATTCCCCGTCGAGAAATGGGATTTGATCATCGCCATCAACCTGTCCTCGTCTTTTCATACCATCCGCACGGCCATGCCCGGCATGCGCAAGCGAGGGTGGGGCCGCATCGTCAACATAGCCTCGGCTCACGGGTTGGTGGGGTCGGTGCAGAAGGCGGCCTATGTGGCGGCCAAGCACGGTATCATCGGACTTACCAAGGTGGTGGCTTTGGAAGCGGCCGAATCTGGAATCACCTGCAACGCCATTTGCCCCGGCTGGGTGCTGACCCCCTTGGTGCAAAAGCAGATCGACGCCCGCGCGGCGGCCGAAAACAAAACCATCGCCCAAGCCGAGCGGGATTTGCTGTCCGAAAAGCAACCCACGTTGCGGTTCGCCACGCCCGAACAATTGGGGGCGCTGGTGGTGTTTCTGTCTTCGCCCGGAGGCGACAACATTACCGGAACGTCATTGCCGGTGGACGGCGGCTGGACCGCGCGTTAGCATCGTTTTTGGTTGTTGCGACGTGTAAACGTGGAAATTTTCACGTTTATGAATTAGACTGGCGGCTTCCATGTTGAGTTCGGGACCCGTCTTCCACGGAAGGCGGGTCCGGACTTCCGCTCTAGCAAGGTGGGGCGTCATGCGGCAAGCGATCGTTTTTCGCAGAACTTACGACGAGACCATGGATTTGATGGTCGAAGCGAAAAACTACATGTCGTATCTTGATAAACGGGAACGGGAACGGGTCGATGCGGTCTCCGGTCTCCGCATGTCGTGCGAGGCTATGCGGGTGACGTCGCGCTTGACCCAGGTGATGGCGTGGCTGATGACGCAACGCGCCGTCCAGGAAGGCGAAATGTCCACGGACGAGGCGCTGTCCGACCGCAACCGGCTGTCGGGCGGCGATGTTTGCCTGGACGTGTCTTCCGGCAAGGACACGTTCATCGGGTCTGCCCCAAAGATGGGGGCACTGGGCGGTTTCACTATAGCCCGCCTTGTGGGAGATGCCCACACAAGACGATGACTCTTAGTCGATAGTTCTGGAAGTTTCGGAAGCCGTAAGCTCGTCGC